>OLVW01002216.1_pt1 | contig 14589 bp, 9 predicted proteins | sample 1673301 | NCBI WGS metagenome assembly OLVW01 (sample SAMEA3178941, study PRJEB25190) | human gut metagenome
ATTATTGAAATGAAAAAGGTAATAGCTTATATTAAAGAATCTTACGACGAACTTGTTCATAAAGTATCGTGGCCTACGTATTCCGAACTTGCTAACAGTGCAGTAGTTGTTTTATATGCTTCCCTGCTTATTGCATTGGTAGTATGGGGTATGGATGTCTGTTTCCAGAACTTCATGGAAAAAATTGTTTATCCACATTAAAAAAATAGGAATTGAAAATGGCTGAGATTGAAAAGAAATGGTACGTTCTGCGTGCTATTAGCGGAAAAGAAGCTAAGGTAAAGGAATATCTTGAAGCTGATCTTAAAAACAGCGACCTTGGTGAATATGTATCTCAGGTATTGATTCCAACTGAAAAAGTGTATCAGGTTCGCAATGGTAAAAAAATTGTGAAAGAGAGAAGTTATCTCCCTGGTTACGTTTTAGTGGAGGCTGCTTTGGTCGGTGAGGTCGCTCATCACCTACGCAATACTCCGAATGTGATAGGCTTTTTAGGTGGCTCCGAAAAACCGGTGCCTCTCAGACAATCAGAAGTGAATCGTATACTTGGTACAGTAGACGAGCTACAGGAAACGGGTGAAGAACTCAATATTCCGTATGTAGTGGGTGAGACTGTGAAAGTTACTTTTGGTCCTTTCAGCGGATTCAGTGGTATCATTGAAGAAGTGAATAGCGAAAAGAAGAAACTAAAGGTCATGGTGAAGATATTCGGGCGCAAAACGCCGCTTGAATTAGGCTTTATGCAAGTGGAAAAAGAATAACGCGGAATTGTTACGCTGTTGTTGTTCTTCGTTTAATGTTTATATATAAATCAATAAAAAAATGGCTAAAGAAGTTGCTGGACTAATCAAGTTACAGATTAAAGGAGGCGCTGCAAATCCATCACCCCCAGTTGGACCTGCTTTGGGTTCCAAGGGTATTAATATCATGGAATTTTGCAAGCAATTCAATGCCAGAACCCAAGACAAGGCAGGTAAGATTTTGCCTGTTATCATTACTTACTACGCAGATAAGTCTTTCGATTTTGTAATCAAGACTCCTCCCGTTGCTATTCAATTGCTTGAAGTAGCTAAGGTAAAGAGTGGTTCTGCTGAGCCTAACCGTAAGAAAGTTGCCGAGATTACTTGGGAACAGGTTCGTACGATTGCTCAGGACAAAATGGTTGACTTGAACTGTTTCACTGTAGAAGCTGCCATGAAAATGGTTGCCGGTACAGCTAGAAGTATGGGTATCGCTGTAAAAGGGGAGTTCCCGGTTAATAATTAATAAACTTCAATTAGAATGGGTAAACTGACAAAAAATCAAAAGTTGGCTGCAGAAAAAATTGAAGCAGGGAAAGCATACTCTCTCAAGGAAGCTGCTCAGTTGGTAAAAGAAATCACTTATACCAAGTTTGACGCTTCTCTGGATATCGACGTACGTTTGGGCGTTGACCCGCGTAAGGCCAACCAGATGGTGAGAGGTGTTGTATCACTTCCTCACGGTACTGGTAAGGTTGTACGCGTTTTGGTGCTTTGTACACCAGATGCTGAAGCTGCTGCAAAAGAAGCCGGAGCTGACTATGTTGGTCTTGACGAATATATTGAAAAGATCAAAGGTGGATGGACTGATATTGATGTGATTATCACTATGCCGTCCATCATGGGTAAGATTGGTGCACTCGGTCGTGTGCTCGGTCCTCGTGGATTGATGCCTAACCCCAAGAGTGGCACTGTAACTATGGATGTTGCTAAAGCTGTAAGAGAAGTAAAACAAGGTAAAATCGACTTCAAGGTTGACAAGAGCGGTATTGTTCATACTTCTATCGGTAAAGTTTCATTTAGCGCTGAGCAAATTCGCGACAATGCGAAAGAATTCATCTCTACTTTGAATAAATTGAAACCGACTGCAGCCAAGGGTACATATATTAAGAGTATTTATCTTTCTAGCACGATGAGTGCGGGCATCAAGATTGACCCGAAAACAGTAGAAGAAATCTAATAAAACGGAGTAATAATGAGAAAGGAAGATAAAAGTACGATTATTGAGCAGATTGCTGCTACAGTGAAGGAATACGGTCACTTCTATTTGGTGGATACCACTGCCATGAATGCTGCTACAACCAGCATGTTGAGAAGAGAATGTTTCAAGGCTGACATCAAATTGATGGTAGTTAAGAATACATTGCTTCACAAGGCATTGGAGAGCCTGGAAGAAGACTTTTCTCCGCTTTATGGTTCTCTGAAAGGTACAACTGCCGTAATGTTCAGCAACGTTGCTAACGCTCCGGCCAAGTTGATTAAAGATAAGGCTAAGAACGGTATTCCCGGACTGAAGGCTGCATATGCAGAAGAAAGCTTCTATGTTGGTGCTGACCAGTTGGATGCTCTCGTAAGTATCAAGAGTAAGAATGAAGTTATTGCCGATATCGTTGCATTGCTGCAGTCACCGGCCAAGAATGTTATTTCTGCTCTGCAATCAGGTGGTAACACCCTCCACGGAGTTCTCAAGACTCTTGGTGAACGTCCCGAAGCGTAAATTTCGGAAAAAGAATTATATCAATTTATTTAGTATTTAAACAATTAAAAATCATACAAAAATGGCAGATTTGAAAGCTTTTGCAGAACAATTAGTTAACTTGACAGTAAAAGAAGTTAATGAACTTGCAACTATCCTTAAAGAAGAATATGGTATTGAACCTGCTGCTGCAGCTGTAGCTGTTGCTGCTGGTCCTGCAGCTGGTGGTGCTGCTGCCGCAGAAGAAAAGACTTCTTTCGACGTAGTATTGAAGAGCGCTGGCTCAGCTAAACTTCAGGTAGTTAAAGCCGTTAAGGAAGCTTGCGGTCTTGGCTTGAAGGAAGCTAAGGACATGGTAGACGGTGCTCCTAGCGTAGTAAAAGAAGGTTTGGCTAAAGACGAAGCAGAATCATTGAAGAAAACATTGGAAGAAGCTGGAGCTGAAGTTGAACTTAAATAACATTAGCCTGTAAATCAGGTAATTCGGTTAGGAACCCTTCGTGAAAAGGGTTCTTAACCTTTTTGTGTATATATTTAAAATTAAGTTCTACAAATCCATTAACAGATGTCTTCAAATACTGTAAATCAAAGAGTTAATTTTGCTTCGACTAAGAATCCGCTTGAATATCCGGATTTTCTGGAAGTACAATTGAAGTCATTCAAAGACTTTCTACAACTGGACACCCCACCCGAGAAACGTAAGAACGAGGGACTGTATAAAGTATTTGCTGAAAACTTCCCCATTGCCGATACAAGAAATAATTTTGTTCTTGAGTTTTTGGACTACTATATTGATCCGCCGCGCTATACCATTGATGAATGTATAGAGCGAGGGCTTACATATAGCGTGCCTTTGAAGGCAAAATTGAAATTATATTGTACCGACCCCGACCACGAAGATTTTGACACGGTCATTCAGGACGTGTTCCTCGGTCCTATTCCTTACATGACGGATAAGGCAACATTCGTCATCAACGGTGCGGAACGTGTGGTTGTATCCCAGCTTCACCGTTCACCGGGCGTATTCTTCGGACAGAGCGTACATGCCAACGGTACCAAGTTGTACTCAGCCCGTATCATCCCGTTCAAGGGTTCGTGGATTGAGTTTGCCACCGACATCAACAACGTCATGTATGCGTACATTGACCGTAAGAAGAAATTGCCGGTTACCACTTTGCTGAGAGCCATCGGATTTGAGAATGACAAGGACATTCTCGAGATTTTTAATTTGGCGGAAGACGTGAAGGTGAACAAGACGAACCTCAAGAAGATGGTGGGACGTAAGTTGGCCGCACGTGTGTTGAAAACATGGATTGAGGATTTTGTAGACGAAGATACCGGTGAAGTTGTTTCCATCGAGCGTAACGAAGTCGTTATTGACCGTGAAACTGTAATCGAGCCGGAACATGTTGACATTATATTAGAGTCGGGCGTTCAGAATATCCTCGTACACAAGGAAGAACCGAACCAGTCTGACTATTCTATCATATATAATACTCTGCAGAAGGATCCGAGTAACTCGGAAAAAGAAGCTGTACTCTACATCTACCGCCAGTTGCGTAATGCAGACCCTGCCGATGATGCCAGTGCACGCGAGGTTATCAATAACCTGTTCTTCTCAGAGAAGAGATATGACCTGGGTGATGTAGGCCGTTATCGTATCAACAGAAAGTTGAACTTGACGACCGATATGGACGTGCGTGTCCTTACCAAGGAAGATATTATCGAAATTATCAAATATCTCATCGAGTTGATTAACTCGAAAGCGGATGTGGACGATATCGACCACTTGAGCAACCGTCGTGTGCGTACAGTGGGCGAACAGTTGTCCAATCAGTTTGCCATCGGTCTGGCACGTATGTCGCGTACTATCCGCGAGCGTATGAACGTCCGTGACAATGAAGTCTTTACTCCGATTGACCTGATTAACGCCAAGACAATCTCTTCCGTTATCAATTCATTCTTTGGAACGAATGCTTTGTCACAGTTCATGGACCAGACCAACCCGCTGGCCGAGATTACTCACAAACGCCGTATGTCTGCCCTGGGTCCCGGCGGTCTGTCACGCGAGCGTGCAGGCTTCGAGGTTCGTGACGTACACTATACTCACTACGGACGTCTTTGTCCTATCGAGACTCCTGAAGGTCCGAACATCGGTTTGATTTCTTCACTCTGTGTGTTCGCGAAAATCAACGAGCTTGGCTTCATTGAAACTCCGTACCGCAAGGTGGCAGAGGGTAAGGTTGATCTTTCTGACGAAGGTTTGGTTTACCTCACCGCAGAAGAAGAGGAAGCCAAGATTATTGCTCAGGGTAATGCTCCTTTGAACGATGACGGTACTTTTGTACGTGATAAAGTAAAATCCCGTCAGGATGCCGACTATCCGGTGGTTCCTCCTTCCGAGGTGGAATTGATGGACGTATCTCCCCAGCAGATTGCTTCTATTGCGGCTTCTTTGATTCCGTTCTTGGAGCATGATGACGCCAACCGTGCATTGATGGGATCAAACATGATGCGCCAGGCTGTTCCTTTATTGAAGAGCGAAGCTCCGATTGTAGGTACCGGTATCGAACGCCAGCTGGCACGCGATTCTCGTACGCAGATTACTGCCGAGGGTGACGGTGTGGTTGAATTCGTGGATGCAACGACTATCCGTATTCTGTACGACCGTACGGAGGAGGAAGAGTTCGTAAGCTTCGAGCCTGCATTGAAAGAATATAATATCCCGAAGTGGCGCCGTACCAACCAGAATATGACGATTGACCTCCGTCCGATTTGCGAGAAGGGTCAGCGCGTGACTGCAGGTCAAATCCTGACGGAAGGTTATTCAACCGAAGACGGAGAACTTGCACTGGGTAAGAACCTGCTGGTTGCTTACATGCCGTGGAAGGGCTATAACTATGAGGATGCTATCGTACTGAATGAACGTGTGGTTCGTGAGGACCTTTTGACCTCTGTACACGTAGAAGAATATTCTTTGGAAGTTCGCGAAACGAAGCGTGGTATGGAAGAGTTGACCTCTGACATTCCTAACGTAAGTGAGGAAGCGACTAAAGACCTTGACGAAAACGGTATTGTTCGTGTGGGTGCCCGCATCGAACCGGGTGATATCCTTATCGGTAAGATTACTCCGAAGGGTGAATCGGATCCTTCTCCGGAAGAGAAACTGCTCCGTGCCATCTTCGGTGACAAGGCCGGTGATGTGAAGGATGCTTCTTTGAAAGCCTCTCCTTCTTTGAAGGGTGTTGTTATCGGTAAGCGTCTGTTCTCCCGTGTTGTCAAGACCCGCAGCTCCAAGCTGGCCGACAAGGCTCTGTTACCGAAGATTGACGATGAGTTCGACGCTAAGATTGGTGACCTCAAGAAAGTGTTGATAAACAAGCTGTTGAAGCTTACAGAAAATTATACATCGGAAGGTGTGAAGGATTACATGGGTGCCGACATTATTTCCAAAGGCGCCAGATTCTCTGCTTCCGACTTCAGCGATTTGGACTTCACCGCTGTTCAGTTGAGCAACTGGACGAAGGATGAACATACCAACGGACTGATTCGTGCGTTGGTGATGAACTTCATCAAGAAGTACAAGGAACTCGATGCCGAGCTGAAACGCAAGAAGTTCGCCATCACTATCGGTGACGAGTTGCCCGCAGGTATCATTCAGATGGCCAAGGTATACATTGCCAAGAAACGTAAGATTGGTGTCGGTGACAAGATGGCCGGTCGTCACGGTAACAAGGGTATTGTTTCCCGTGTGGTACGCCAGGAAGACATGCCGTTCCTTGCTGACGGTACTCCGGTAGACATCGTGCTGAATCCGTTGGGTGTGCCTTCACGTATGAACATCGGTCAGATATTCGAGGCCGTTCTCGGGCGTGCCGGAAAAAACCTGGGCGTGAAGTTTGCCACTCCTATCTTTGACGGTGCATCTTTGGACGATTTGAACGAATGGACCGATAAGGCCGGCTTGCCTCGCTACGGCAAGACAACGCTGTATGATGGTGGTACCGGTGAAGCATTCGAGCAGCAGGCTACGGTAGGTGTGACTTACATGCTGAAGCTCGGTCACATGGTTGAAGACAAGATGCACGCACGTTCCATCGGTCCGTACTCACTCATTACGCAACAGCCGTTGGGTGGTAAGGCACAGTTCGGTGGTCAGCGTTTTGGAGAAATGGAAGTTTGGGCACTCGAAGCGTTCGGTGCCGCACACATTCTGCAGGAAATCCTGACTATCAAGTCTGATGACGTTGTAGGACGTTCCAAGGCTTATGAAGCAATCGTGAAGGGTGAGCCGATGCCTGCTCCGGGTATCCCCGAGTCACTGAACGTATTGCTGCACGAGTTGAGAGGTTTGGGCTTGAGCATCAACTTAGAATAATGGATAATTGATAATTGAGAATGGATAATGCAAGTTACCATTCTCAATTATCGGTTTTCAGTTTTTCAATTTCAATTTTCCATTGTCAATTATCAATTAAATAAATTTATGGCTTTTAGAAAAGATAACAAGATAAAGAGTAATTTCTCGAAAATCTCTATCGGTTTGGCTTCTCCTGAGGAAATCCTTGAGAATTCGAGTGGTGAAGTATTAAAGCCTGAAACCATCAACTATCGTACGTATAAGCCCGAACGCGACGGATTGTTCTGCGAGCGCATCTTTGGTCCTATCAAGGATTACGAGTGCCATTGCGGTAAGTACAAGCGTATCCGTTACAAAGGCATCGTCTGCGACCGTTGTGGTGTGGAAGTGACTGAAAAGAAAGTGCGCCGTGAGCGTATGGGACACATCCAGCTCGTTGTGCCCGTGGCTCACATCTGGTACTTCCGTTCACTTCCCAACAAAATCGGTTACTTGTTGGGCTTGCCCACCAAGAAGCTGGATGCCATTATCTATTACGAGCGTTATGTTGTCATTCAGCCGGGTGTACTGTCCGATGAAGTGGCACAGTATGACTTGCTTGAAGAAGGAGAATACCTGGACTTGCTGGAAAAGTTGCCGAAAGACAACCAGTTCCTCGAAGATTCAGATCCCAATAAGTTCATTGCCAAGATGGGCGCGGAAGCTATCTACGATTTGCTGTCACGCCTCGACCTTGACTCTTTGTCTTACGAACTGCGTAACCGTGCCGGAAGCGATGCTTCACAGCAACGCAAGACCGAAGCTCTGAAACGTCTTCAGGTAGTTGAGTCGTTCCGTGCATCACGCGGACGCAACAAGCCCGAGTGGATGATTGTACGCATTGTACCGGTTATTCCACCCGAACTTCGTCCGTTGGTCCCATTGGATGGCGGCCGTTTCGCAACTTCTGACTTGAATGACCTTTACCGTCGTGTCATCATCCGTAACAACCGTCTGAAGAGATTGATTGAAATCAAAGCTCCTGAAGTGATTTTGCGTAATGAAAAACGTATGTTGCAGGAAGCTGTCGACTCTCTGTTTGATAACTCCCGTAAATCGAGTGCAGTGAAGACCGACGCTAACCGTCCGTTGAAGTCACTTTCCGACAGTTTGAAGGGTAAGCAAGGACGTTTCCGTCAGAACTTGTTGGGTAAGCGTGTCGACTATTCCGCACGTTCTGTAATCGTTGTAGGTCCGGAGCTGAAGATGGGCGAATGCGGTATCCCTAAACTGATGGCAGCCGAGCTTTACAAGCCGTTCATCATTCGTAAGCTCATTGAGCGTGGTATCGTGAAGACGGTAAAGAGCGCCAAGAAGATTGTAGACCGCAAGGAACCCGTTATCTGGGACATTTTGGAACACGTGATGAAGGGGCATCCGGTGCTGTTGAACCGTGCCCCGACACTTCACCGTCTGGGTATCCAGGCATTCCAGCCTAAAATGATTGAAGGTAAGGCAATCCAGCTGCACCCGTTGGCATGTACGGCGTTCAATGCCGACTTCGACGGTGACCAGATGGCCGTGCACCTGCCGCTGGGCAATGCCGCCATTCTGGAGGCCCAGCTGCTGATGCTGGGTTCGCACAACGTCCTCAATCCCGCGAACGGCGCGCCGATCACGGTCCCTTCGCAGGACATGGTCCTCGGTCTCTACTACATCACCAAGCCCCGCAAGGGCGTGAAGGGCGAAGGCCGCGTATTCTACGGCGCCGAGGAGGCGATCATCGCCTACAACGAGGGCCGGGCCGACCTGCACGCCATCGTGAAGTGCATGGTCGACGATTTGGACGAGCAGGGTAACGAGGTGCGCGTGCTGAAGGAGACGACCATCGGCCGCATCCTCTTCAACCAGGTGGTTCCCAAGGAGGTGGGTTACATCAACGAGATTCTGACGAAGCGTTCGCTGCGCGACATCATCGCCGTGGTGATGAAGAAGGCGGGTGCCGACAAGGTGGCTGCATTCCTCGACGATATCAAGGCGATGGGGTACCAGATGGCCTTCCAGGGCGGTCTGTCGTTCAACCTCGATGCCGTTATCATTCCCGAGGAGAAGGAGAAATTGGTCCAGGAGGGATACGAGCGTGCCGACGAGGTGATCGAATCCTACAACATGGGTCTTATCACCAACAACGAACGCTACAACCAGATCATCGACATCTGGACCAATATCAATACGAAACTCACCAAGACGGTGATCGACACCCTGATCAAGGATGACGACGGTTTCAACCCGGTCTATATGATGCTGGACTCCGGAGCCCGCGGTTCGAAGGAGCAGATCCGTCAGCTTTCGGGTATGCGCGGTCTGATGGCCAAGCCGCAGAAGTCTGGTGTCGAGGGCGGTCAGCAAGTTATCGAAAACCCGATTCTCTCGAACTTCAAGGAGGGTCTTTCGGTGCTCGAATACTTCATCTCTACGCACGGTGCCCGTAAGGGTTTGGCCGATACGGCGCTGAAAACGGCCGATGCCGGTTACCTGACGCGCCGTCTGGTGGACGTTGCGCAGGATGTAATCATCAACGAGGAGGATTGCGGTACGCTGCGCGGTTTGACGGCTACGGCCATCAAGCGCAACGACGACGTGGTGCAGACGCTCTACGATCGCATCCTGGGCCGCACGGCTCTGAACGATGTGATTCACCCGCTCACGGGCGAGGTGCTCTGCAAGGCCGGTGAGGAGATCACGGAGTCGATTGCCGAGGCCATCGAGAAATCGCCGCTGGAGTCCGTCGAAATCCGTTCGGTGCTTACCTGCGAATCGCGTCGCGGCGTTTGTGCGAAGTGCTACGGACGCAACCTGGCTACGGCCCGCATGGTACAGCGTGGCGAAGTGGTTGGCGTCATCGCGGCACAGTCCATCGGTGAGCCGGGTACGCAGCTGACCCTCCGTACGTTCCACGTCGGCGGTGTGGCGGCCGGTACGGCTGTCGAGACCAATGTGGTTTCGAAATACGAAGGTCGTCTGGAGATCGACGAGCTTCGCACCGTGAAGGGCAAGAACCCGCAGGGCGAAGCCGTGGACATCGTCATTTCGCGTCAGTCGGAGTTCCGCATCGTGGATCCCAAGACCGAAATCGTGCTTTATACGCACAACCTGCCTTACGGTTCGATGCTCTATATGAGCGACGGTGCCGAAGTCAAGAAGGGCGACATGATCTGCGAGTGGGATCCGTACAACGCGGTAATCATCTCCGAGCATGAGGGTAAAGCTGTTTATGACAGTGTTATCGAGGGTGTTACTTACCGTGACGAGCGCGATGAGCAGACCGGTCTTTCGGAGAAGGTAATCATCGAATCCAAGGATAAGACCAAGAACCCCGTGATCAAGGTGATCAACAAGGAGGGCGAAGAGGTCAAATCCTACAACTTGCCGGTGTCGGCCCACGTGGTTGTCAAGGACAATGCGAAGATCAAGGCCGGCGATATCCTGATCAAGATCCCGCGTGCCGTCGGCAAGTCGGGCGGCGATATCACCGGTGGTCTGCCGCGTGTTACGGAGTTGTTCGAGGCCCGCAACCCGTCCAATCCGGCCATCGTTTCGGAGATCGACGGCGAGGTGACCTTCGGCAAGATCAAGCGCGGTAACCGTGAGATCATCATCACGTCAAAAGAAGGTGACGTACGCCGTTACCTGGTGCCGCTGTCGCGTCAGATCATCGTTCAGGAGAACGACTACGTGAAGGCCGGCGGTGCGCTTTCGGACGGTGCCATTACCCCGAGCGATATTCTCAATATCCTGGGTCTGACGAAGGTGCAGGAGTACATCGTCAATGAGGTGCAGGAGGTGTACCGTATGCAGGGCGTGAAGATCAACGACAAGCATTTCGAGGTGATCGTACGCCAGATGATGTCGAAAGTCAAGATCGAAGATCCGGGTGATACCCGCTTCTTCGAGGATCAGATCGTCGATAAATGGGAGTTTATGGACGTGAACGACGAGCTTTATGACAAGGTGGTCGTAACGGATGCCGGCGACTCTACGGCCGTACAGCCGGGGCAGATTATCTCGATGCGCAAGTTGCGTGATGAGAATTCGAGCCTCAAGCGTCGTGACCTGAATCTCGTCAAGGAGCGTGATATCGTTCCTGCGACTTCCACGCAGATTCTGCAGGGTATTACCCGTGCCGCATTGCAGACTTCGAGCTTCATTTCGGCCGCTTCCTTCCAGGAGACGACCAAGGTGCTGAACGAAGCTGCGATCCAGGGCAAGGTCGATCCGTTGGAGAACCTGAAGGAGAACGTGATTTGCGGCCACCTGATTCCCGGTGGTACCGGTATGCGGGAGTACGACAATCTGGTCGTAGGATTGAAGGAGGATCTGGAGGCGATTCAGGCTGCCAAGTAATAGATAATTTTTATCATAATCGAACGGGAGCGGACGGAAAGTCTGCTCCCGTTTTTTATGGGGTTTTGTCACCTGCTTCCGGAAGATGGCGGACTTCGTTGCGGAGTTTTTTGGTCGCTTCGCAGTTCAAGCCATGTCGGGCGAATAACCGGGACACCGAATTGTTCTGGCTCGTTTTTGTGGCTGCAATGGAAGAAACCGGATCGAACGAAACTATTTCGGATGTCGATATGATCGGTGGTATGCCGTTGAAAGCTGGCTTTCGATCGGATTATATGGGGAGCAATATGCAAACAGGACGACCGGGTAGGTCGTCCTGAAGAGAAGATAGTAGCTCCACCGCGACTCGAACGCGAATTTGAAGTTTAGGAAACTTCCGTTCTATCCCTTGAACTATGGAGCCTTGTAAAGCTGTCCGGCTTCTTCCCGAAGTCGTTTCGGCCGGGAGGAATCGTTGGCTTTCGATCGGGAAGCGTGTGTCGTGCCGGAGATCCCGATAAACAGAAACAGTGCGTACCGGGAAAGTACGCACTGCAAATATAGTGATTTTTACGGGAAATCGGGGCGGTTTTAGAATTTCAGGTTCACTCCGATAGCGAAAGTGTGCGCCGACAGGGAATAGTTGCCCGAAAAAGGCTGGATCGCCTTGTCGTTTGCCGTGGTATGAGCCTGGATTTTCGCTTGCTCCGGGGCCATTCCGCCTGCGATGAGCTGCCCGTATGTCTGTGCATAGACCGCTTTGTAAGTGAGTGAATTGTAGTAGTCGCACGATCCCGTCCGCTCCGGGTCTGCCGAGGTGATATATCCGTATGCCAGATCGATCGATACGTTTTTGCAGGGGTTGATCGTCACGCCGGCCGTGTAGGATACTTTGGTCATCGAAGGGGTTTCGGGGTTGAGGAAATCGCTCCGTACGGGGCTTTCATCTACGTACATACCCAGGCGTGCCGTGACGAATTTGCAGGCGTGGTATTGGACGCCGATACGGGTGGCCACCGTGTTCTTATAGTTCTTGATGCTCGTCGGCAGATCGTAAACCGATGCCCCGGTCGTCGGGTCGGTAATATCTACGTGGAGCGATTTATAGGCGCTCCACAGGACGTATTGGATGTCGAAAGCCATTTCCCACTTCGGGGTCGGTCGGAAGCCCACGCCCCAAGCGAGGTTGGCCGGCAGCGGGAGTTCCGTTTCGACGCAAGCGCTGCTCAAGTCGGGAATCATTCCCGTTGCCTGGAGGACCTGCCCGATTTCGGGAGAGGCATACAGGAGGTTGGCCGTGCCGCTTGCCACTTTCATCTTCACTTTCGAACGATAGGAGAAACCAAGGGTCCATTCCGGGGTGATGTCCCACAGGATACCTACGTTTACGCCGATCGCAGTTTTGGCGTCGCCTTTGATCCGGGCGGATACCAGGGAGCGATCTCCTGCCTGGGTGAACAGTTCGGCGTATTGTCCCTGCCCTGCGGCGGTCAGCAATCCGGCGATCGTATTGTTCGTCGCTTCGCCGACGGGGAACATGGAGCGCGACAGGTCGAACGTACCCCAGGTGATCGTCATGCCGACACCTACCGAGAGTTTATCCCAGAATTTGTAGGAGATCGTCGGCTGCAATGTATAGGCTTGCAGGTCGATGCTTTGGATCAGATGTGCTCCGACCCAGTTGTCGCCCCAGTTCATAGACGAGCCGTAAGGGGTATAAAATCCCAGGCCGACGGCCAGATTTTTGGTGGCTTTGTAGTTGAAATAGGCGTAGAGCGGCGTCGAAATCTTGTTGTCCGAGTGGGCTTGGATCTGCGGATTGCCCCGGTAGTCGTTGTTCGACAGGTACGTTGCATTGGATTTGATGCCCGTGATGCCGACCGAGAAGGAGAATCGGGAGGTTTGGAAGGCGGTTCCCGCCGGGTTGAAGTAGATCGACTCGGAATTGAGTTTCATACCTGTTCCCACGTGTCCCATTCCCAACTGTTTTGCACTCAAGGTATTGACTTGGTAGCCTTCGGCGCAGACCGCCGTTGCGAACAGCAGGGCCGAGATCGTTAGTAGCAGTTGCTTCATAATCAAAGTTTTAGTTGATAATTTGAAAAATATATTGATTTCTGTGGTAAGTTTATGCGCTCGGACGAGTTTCGGAGCGATTCTCATCCATGCTTTCAAAAATGCTTGTCTTAAAACGGAGCAAAAGTACGAAAACAAAGTCGAGTAGGAAAATATTTTGTTCGTAATTTCTTAAAAAGTGGACTAAAATGGATATAATTGGTCAGAATTGGATTCGATTCGAAAATAACAGGAAAGTAAAATACCGTTGTTCGAGATCAGATTTCATTGTTTCAGGACGTTTTTTTGATCGGGGGACTTGGAATTACCCGGAGGAAAGATTTGGCAGAATCGAAAATCCGTTATACTTTTGCACTCGGAGAGATGGCAGAGTGGTCGATTGCGGCGGTCTTGAAAACCGTTGAGCTGCGAGGCTCCGGGGGTTCGAATCCCTCTCTCTCCGCTGAACGTGCTGGACAGAAATGGTCAGCAAACGGACAAAAAGCTACAAATCAATGATTTGTGGCTTTTTTTATTGCCCGAAAGTCCTGCTTCCAAGACTTCAAAAGTACGGTAAAAGACAAAGTTTCGTTACTAAATCGTTACCTATTCCCTGCCGGACAAAAACGGTAACGATTTGTCCATAAATGACCTGATAATGACTATATTAGTCCATAGTCTGCATAACTCGAAAACGAGAGGTAAAAACTAATTTTGCAACTAAAAATTTTGAGTTATGAAATCGACATTCAAGGTTCTTTTTTATTTGAAGAAAGGTTCTGAAAAGAAAAACGGCGAGGTTATGATTATGGCACGCATCACCATAGACGGCAAACTTTGCCAGTTCAGTACGAAACAGAGCATCCAGCCCGACAACTGGAGCATTGCTGCGGGCAAAGCCAAAGGCAGGGATGCCGGGAGGATAAACGCCCTTTTGGACGACATACGTTCTTCCCTGAATACCATTTACCACGAAATGCAGCGGCGTGACAACTACGTGACCGCCGAGAAAGTGAAAAACGAGTTCTTGGGACACAGTGAGAGCCACGAAACAATCCTTTCATTGTTCCAAAAGCACAATGACGATGTGAAGCAGCTTGTGGGCATATCCAAGACGATAGCGACCTACCGCAAGTATGAAGTGACCCGCCGCCACCTCGCTGAATTTATCCAAAGCAAGTACAATGTATCGGACATATCCATAAAGGAGATAAGCCCGATGTTCATTACCGATTTTGAGTTGTATTTGCGTACCGCCTGTAAGTGCGGCTACAACACCACCGCCAAGTTCATGCAGTTCTTCAAGCGTATCATCA
>OLVW01002223.1_pt1 | contig 14551 bp, 5 predicted proteins | sample 1673301 | NCBI WGS metagenome assembly OLVW01 (sample SAMEA3178941, study PRJEB25190) | human gut metagenome
TGTGAAGGTATTGTTGCTAAAACAAGAACAATAGGAACTGGTAATGGTACATTAACTTTATCTTTACATATTAGATATGATCTTTATGTAAAAGCATTTGGAATGGAAAGTACAGACTTGAAAGATGGGGTAGTAGCTTATGGTAGAAATAGTAGACATAAAGAGTTTACTTATGTAGCTAAAGTATTAGATGAAGATGGGCTAGAAAAGATGATAGCTTATCCAAGATGCATAATGGCTTCTGCACCAAAAGGAAGTATTGAAAATGGAGTAGAAGAAATAGCGGAAATTGAAATAGAAATATCAATAATGCCAGATGACTTTGGTAATGGTAAGTATGAAATGGTAGTGACTAATGATGTTGATGAAACAGTAAAAAGTACATGGCTAACTGCATTCACACCGGCCTTAGTAAGAAAATCAAGTGTATAAGAAATCAAAGGTAGGTGATATATAATGAAATGTACTATGCTAGAACTAGAATTAATAGATGGATCTAAAATTGAACTAACTTTAAATTTTGCTCGACTATTAAAAGTAAAAAATAATAATAAAAAGTTATATGAAGAATATATGAAAGCTTTAGAAGGCGGTAAGGGTTTTGACCCTATCTTTGATAGCTTAAAGGTATTATATGTTGCTTACCTTTGTGCTAACTCAGACAAATTAGGTACAGATGAAGTAATGAGCGAGGATAAATTCATTGAGATGGTACCTCCAGATATGGAGCTTATAAACACTGTAACAGCTGAATTGATACACCCTAAAAAAAAGTAGGGTTTAGACAACCATTCATTAAAGCTACAGGAAGAGTAAATAAATCAAGAACAAGAATCCCAAAGTTTATCCTTGAAGATTGGGAGGATTATTATACATATTTTGTATTAATTTTAGGAATGAGTGAAGAGATTTTCTTTAATGTAGATTACTCTTCACTTTTATCTATTTTAGAAGATAAAATAGCATACGATAATTACATTAACTATGTAAAAGAAAAAGAATATGAAAAACAAAGACAAAGAAGAAAATAAAAGGCAGGTGATAAAATGGCTAATAATAAGGAAGCAAAGATAACCTTTAAAGCAGAAACTGCTGAGTTTACCGCTGGAATTAAAGAGATGAATAGCAATATTGGTACACTTAATAAACAGTTAAATCTTAATGCTACTCAACTCAAAGCTAATGGCGATAGTGTTGAACTTTTGGAAAATAAACAAAAGCTACTACAAGATAAACTACAAGCCAGCGCTCAAAAAATAGATTATACAAGAGAATGTCTAGAAAAAGCTAAACAGATTTATGGTGAAAATAGTGAAGAAGTAAAAAAGTGGACAGATAAGCTGATAACTGCTGAAACTCAAAATGCTAAGATACAAAACACATTATCTCAAACAAGTTCAAAACTACAAGAATTAGAAAATTCTACAAAACAATCTGAAAGTGCATTAGGCAAATTAGAGTCTACTATTAGTAAACAAGAAAATGAATTAGGACAGTTAAAACGAGAATATCAAAATGTATGTCTTGAACAAGGCCAAGGTTCTCAGGAGGCTAAAAATCTAGAAAGTAAGATACAATCACTATCAGCAGAACTTAAACAAAATAAAGATGCACTAAAAGAAGTAGAGGATGCATCCGAAGAGTTGGCTAATAATTATGAAGAACTAGGAGATAGTGCAGATAATGTCACAGATATAATGAAAGGCAATTTAGCTAGTGATATAGTAAAAGATAAATTAGATGCACTTAATGATACAACTAAAGAGGTTGCAAGCGGATTGATTGAGTTTGGCGTGGATAGTGACAAGGCGCTAAATACTTTAATTACTCAAACTGGAGCCACAAAGGATGAGTTCGAATCTCTTGAAAATGTAATGCATGAAATTTATGCTGATAATTTTGGAGAGGATATGAACGATATAGCTGAAACCATGGCTATAGTTAAGCAACAAACTGGAGAAACTGGCGAAGAACTTAAGAAAACTGCTGAGAATGCATTTGTACTACGTGATACTTTTGATATGGATGTTGCTGAATCAGTACGTAGTGCCAACATGCTTATGCAACAATTTGGTTATACATCCGATGAAGCATATAATCTAATTATTCAAGGTGCACAAAATGGCTTAAACAAAAATGATGATTTATTAGATACTATAAACGAATATTCAGTACATTTTAAGCAAATAGGTTTAGATGGCGAAGATATGTTCAATATGCTTCAAAATGGTGCAGAATCAGGAACCTTTTCAGTGGATAAATTAGGAGATGCAGTAAAAGAATTTGGCATACGTGTTAAAGATGGTACAGCAGATGATGCATTTAAGAAGTTAGGACTTAATGTTGATGAAACTACTGCTAAGTTTGGGAAAGGTGGAAAAGAAGCAAAACAAGCATTATCACAAGTTACAAGTGCTTTATTTGGAATAAAAGATCCTATAGAACAGAATACATTAGGAGTGCAATTGTTTGGTACTATGTGGGAAGATTTAGGGGCAGATGGAGTCAAGGCATTAATGGATATATCAGGTGAAGCTGATAAGTCAAAGGATTCACTAGGGCAACTAAATGAGATCAAATATAATGATTTAGGAAGTGCTATAGAAGGTATAAAAAGAACTTTTCAAGAAAGTTTAAAACCGGCCATAGATGTAGTTTTAGATGCGCTTAATGGTTTAGCTAACTGGTTTAACAGTCTACCATCTGGCATACAATCAACCATAGCAACTATAGCAGCAGTAGCAGCTATATTATTATTAGTTGGTTCTACAATTGGGACTTTAATGTTAACGTTACAACCATTGATAGGACTTTTTACTGGATTAGGTGCAGTTATAGCTGGTATATCAACTCCAGTACTTATCGTAGTGGCAGTTATAGCCTCATTAATAGCAATAGGTATAACGTTGTATAAAAACTGGGATACAATTAAAGCGAAATGTTCTGAGGTATGGAATAGTATTAAAGATACTATATCAAACGTATGGAATTCAATTAAATCCATTACAAGCACTGTATGGAACGGAATTAAGACTGTAATTTCTACAGTATGGGATTTAATAAAAACATCTATAACTAATCGTATTAATTTAGTTAAGTCTATAATCACTACAGTGTGGAATGCAATCAAAACTGTTACAAATTCCATATGGAATGGTATCAAGACTGTAATTTCTACAGTATGGAATGCAATTAAATCTACTATTCAAGCTAAGGTTAATACTGTGAAATCAGTAGTACAAACAGGATTTAATTTAGTTAAGACTTATATAATAAATCCAATTAGGTCAGCTTATAGTACAGTCAGTTCAATATTCAGCAGTATTTATAATACTATTAGTAGTAAGATTAATGCTGCTAAGGATGCAGTTGGTAATGCAATAAATAGAATGAAATCATTCTTTAATTTTTCATGGTCATTACCAAAGATAAAGTTACCTCATTTTAGTGTTAGTGGCAGTTTTAGTTTAAATCCTCCAAGTGTTCCTTCATTTGGCATAAGCTGGTATGCTAAGGGTGGTATTATGACACAGCCAACCCTATTTGGAGGTGGAGAAGCAGGAGATGAAGCTATATTACCTTTAAATTCATTTTATAATTATCTAGATGATAAGCTTGATACAATGGCGAGAAATACATCTATTGATTATGATAGAATGGGAGAAGCTATGGTCGATGCACTAAATGGCATTGGTATGTATATGGACAGTAAGAAAGTAGGCCGCTTAACATCAAAACCAGTTCAAGAAGATATAAGTAATAGAACAAAAAGATTAAATAGATTAGGAGGTATATAATGCATAGATATGATAATGTAAAATACAATGGCTTTAATTTATCTGAAGTATGTGACATTGAAGAAATAAGATTGCCTATATTACCTTCTAATAAAATATCAACGCTTGATATAGCATCCAGAGATGGAGAAATATACAATGGTAAGAAATACGAATCATATGTTATAGAAATAGATATATTAATTGACTGCGATACTAAAGAAGAACTTAATGAAAAGTTAAAAGATATAAGAGATATATTTGATGTAGATGAGCCTAAACCTTTTTATATTAACAAGGAAAGATTTATTTTAGCTATACTACAAGATAAAATAGAAAAAGACCCTGTATGTTTTTATTCTTATGAATCTACTATTAAGTTATTTTGCCCAGAACCATATTTTTATTCAGATGAAATAACTGCAATAGATGCAGAAGGTAGTGATTTGACATGTGATGTTACTGGCAATAGGGCAATATCTCCAATTATCCAGATAGGATTTTCAACAGATGCATATTATGCTCAACTTGAGCACAAAGAAACAGGGGAAAGAATATTAGTAGGCAAATATCCTACATTGTCTCTATCAGCAGTAAAACAATCAACGAAAGTATTATATGATAAATGTGAAGATACATCCGGATGGACAACATCTTCTGCTAGTATCGGTTCTGATAGGACTGTAGGCGGAACTCTAGCAGTAAGTGAAAGTGGAAATAGTGTTATTATGGGGACAGTACCTAGTGGTGACACTACGTGGAAGGGAGTATGTGTAAGACAGGATTTAAGTCATAGTGTTGATGAGTTTAAATTAACAGCATTTATGAGACATAATAGCACAGGAAAGAACGGTGACCCTAGTAAACCTAAGTATAAGAATGAAGATGAAAAAATATTGTCAGGTAAAAAGATCCCTTATTATGAAGTAACTAGTTCATCACTAAATGTTCGAAAAGGTCCAGGAACAAACTATAAAAAGATAGGTACATTTAAATATGGTCACAAGATTAAAAATGGAACACTAAAGAATGGATGGGTTAGTTTTGACTATGAGTACACTGATAAGAATAAGAAAACAGTAAAAACTACTGGATATTGCAGTGCTTCCTACCTAACAAAACAATATGATACTACGGAGGTTAAATTAACAGTTAGAAACTTTGTAGCAATTGCTCCAGATAATAAAGAAGATAAGAAATTAGCAATAAGAAAGTCAGCCAAGAAATCAAGTAAAATGGTGGCTACTGTGCCAATAGGAGATTGTGTAAGATGCATAATGGAAGATCATTATGATAAAGATAGTAAGCTTACATATTATAAATTAGCTAAGAAATACAAAGGATATTCAGGGTATATAGCAAAAGACTATCTGGTTAATGCTGATAATGCAGTGTATAGTTATCCAGATGATGAAGACTTTGAAACTGCTGATGATAAAACAGGAATAATTGAGTTATATGGTTTTGGTGTTAATGGGGAAAAATTATTTACTTTAGGAATGTATGACGATAATGCGTGGTATGAGTATACATATCCTAGATGTACTATAGGATCAAGAACAGTTCTTAAAGATTCAACAAAAGTGCCAAAGCCTAATACTAAAACATATATAATTACTGATAAATCAGGAAAATCAGTTGTTACAGTTAGTAATAAACTATCTGGGAAATTAGGTAGTTGGAATGAATATTATGGCCAATGGACATTGTCAAGAGAAAAAATCAATAAGAAATATGTATGGAATGTTACAGTTACTAAGATTAAGGATGGCAAAACTATAAAAAGCCAAAGTAGTAAAAACTTAAAATATTCTGATTTACCAACTGAAAAATTAGCATATGTAGTTTTATATATAGGAACTACTAGCACTCTTGATAAATCAAGTGCTATGAGCTTAACACATATTAGAGTTGATGAATTAAATCCTAAAGAACAAGAAACTCCTAAAAATATTGTATATTTTCAAGAAGGAGATGTGCTTGAAATAGACTGTGAAAATCACAGATGCTATTTAAATGATGAGCCATGCGATGATTTAGTTGACATAGGTAGTCGTTATTTTGAATTAGATACAGGAGAAAATAATATAAAAACAAACAGCAATGATACAGATACTACAACGAGTGTAATATTTAGGGATAAATGGTTAGGAGAGTGATAAAGTGCTAGGTGAATTAATAATTTTAGATTCCGATAAGAAGATATGTGCTAGGTTAACACCTAGCCTTTATTTTGATTATTCATATCATCCATATCTTGAAACTGGAGCTGAAACCTTTGATTTCTCAGTTACTCTTGATGAAGAATTAGAACAGGCAATAACTGAAAGAAATTTTGTATTATTCATTCGAAATAATAAATATAAGATGTTTCAGATTATGGCTTGTGAAGATGAAGAAAATATTGATTCAGTAGTAAGGAATGTACAATCTGAAATTGTAGGGCTTGAATTAAGGAATGATTATATAAGAGAATCTACTATAACTGGTAATATGAATAAATTCTTAGATACTATTCTTAAAGACACAAATTATAAAAAAGGTTATGTAAGCCCAGAACTTGACGATATATCAGTAGAAACTAGTATTACAGAGCCAAAAGCCGTTTATACGGTAATTCAAGAATCAATAGCTAGATATGGTAATTGCGAATATGAATTTACAGTAAATCCTATAGATAGTATTAATGGAAATTATGAATTAATTGTTAACTGCTATGCAGATGGCGAAAGAGGAAATAAAACATATAAAAGATATGATTATGATTTCAACAGTTATGGCATGAAAAGGACAGGCGATGCTACAGACCTTGCTAGTGGGCTTATAGGTGTAGGAGCTAATGGTATTACATTCAAAGATATTAAATGGGAAAAAGACCAAGGCGACCCTTTAGATAAACCATTAGGACAAGATTTTCTATTAGACCCAGATGCACATGATATGTTTTCAAATGGGGACAAGTATATATTAGGTAAATATACTAGTGATACAACAGACCCAGGAGCATTATTATTAGAAACATATAAGAAATTGCAGGAAGTTAAACAAATAAAATATTCATATGAGATACCAGTATATTTAACAGATGATGAATATGATGAAATTGAGGTAGGAGACACTAATTATATAGTAAATGATAAATTTAATCCTCCTATACAATTGGAAGGAAGAATAAGCGAATTAGAATTAACAGACAGTGAAAATAAAATAACCTTAGCAAACTTCAAAAATGTAAAAAGTAATATCAAATCGTTAAAAAAAGAAGATATTATAAATGAAACTATAGATATTATTAAAAAGACAGGAAAACTAACTACAAGCGATATATTAGCAATAAGACAGTACCTACAACAATTAGGTGTGGATAAAAAAAACATTGATAGCCTTATAAAAAAATATACAGATAAAGTAGTACCTGACCCAGTAAAACCTGGAGATGATACAAGTAAAATAAGTGAGGACACAGAAGATTATAGAGCAATAAATATAAAGAAAATAGACAATGGATTATGGATAGGAGATAGTAGAATTCATGACTGTATAAAATACAAATGTGGAGAAATAAAAGGTAAAACACCTACTACTCAACCACAACCTGATAAAAAAGAAGATAGTAGTAAAACTGCAAAACAATACAAAGCAGCCGTAGATTATTATGCAGGATTTGGACTAGGTAAATGGAGTGATAAATATAGCGATTTAAAAAATATGAGAAGTAAATCTAATCATTGGAAAATATACGCTCCAGTTGAATATTATAGTAAAAAGTTTGGACTTGACCCACAACTAGTTTATGCTATGATATATGCCGAGTCTAGTGCCAACCCATATGATGCTACTAAGTATAGCGGCGGCGGATACGGTCTTATGCAATGCGAAAGAGCTGCTTATTTTAATAAAAAACAAAAGATTGAATATTTAGATGGTAAAGTTGAATACTTTACACCAAGTTACTCTAATATGAAACCTAAATCTTGTGGAACTAAAATAATAAATGGAGTAAAAGTAGATAAAGCTATATGTAACCAGATAATGTTTGGTTGTAATGAACTTAGAAAATCATTAAAACGTTTTAAATGGAACATATTTGCAGCCTTGGTTGGTTATAACTTCGGTCTATATGGATGTGATTTATTGATATGTAGATACGTTGCAATGAAAAATGGTTTATCTTGGGTCAATAAATATGGATATACAGTGCAAAGTTCAAAAGTACAATCTTTATATTTCAAAGAATTAGAGAAAGGTACTGCTGCATGGGCCGGTGGTAGAAAATGGTATGTAGAAAATAAACACGCCGGAACTGCTACTAATATTGAATGTTACCTTAGATGGTATAAGGTAGTAGACGGTCAATTGCCATATTGTATTGATGAAAAAGGTAAAAAAAGAGGTTATGGAGCAATAAAACCAGGCACATCAAATAAGAGTGCCGAAGCTACTGCCGTATCTACAGAGTCTTCAATGACTAGAGCAGCAAGTGTTAAAAATGCACCTACATGGAGCATAAGTGATAACACTACTACTAAAAAAGGCGTTGCAGAAAATGTAAGAAAGAAAATAGTCAATAAGGCTAGAGAAATATGTGACTTACATCAAAAGTATAAAAAAGCTACTTACTATGCAGGAGCTTGTATTTATGATGATAGTAAAAGACATAGAGTAAGTGGAACTATAAATGGTATTAAAAATCCATACTGTTATGTGTGTTCTTCTCTTAGTTCATGTGCTTACTTATATGCAGGTCTTAGAAGTGTAACTGCCAAATATGGTGGAGCCAACTGTTCATATGGGACTTTAGTTAAAAGTGCTTGTAAATACAGTGGCTATACATTAAAGAAACTAACAAGTACAACAATTAATGAATTACTACCTGGGGATTTAATAATGTTAAGTAATGCCACAGTTCCATCAAGTGTAACCGTTAGTTGGGCATCAAAGTCTGGAGGTTCCTCTAAATATGCTAGTGGTGGCACACATCACGTAGTAGTATATTGCGGAAAAGTAAATGGTAAACGTATGATAGCTCATGCTAGTGCACCTTATAAATGGCCTAGAGCTATAAGATATGAAGACATGAGTATAACATATAGTTCAAGAGGTAGTATGACTCACTGGTATACACATGGCATAATACTTAGACCTTGGGACTTAGCAAGGGCGGACAAGGAAGCCAAAGTTAAAAACCAATCAGCTACTAAGCCAACACCACCAAAAGACATAGTAGACGACCCAGATGGTTCAACTTATGAAGTTACCTTTAAAGGACTTGATAGTGCTGCACCTAAGGACTTTGTAGAGGGTGGAAAACTTATTACTAATATCACTGTTAACGGCGTTACAGACAAAACACCATATCCTAAAACTGTAAGCCATGTAATGTTAGCATTTGGAGTACCTTCTATAACAGATAATATTGAGAGTGTAGTAGAGGACTATACATCACTGATAAAAGCTTTACTTAAAAAGTATCCAAAGAAACCTATATTTGTATGTGAGGAATGCCATTTAACAAGTGCTTATGGAAGTGATTATAAGAATATGAATACATTAATAAATGATTTCAATACAATGATGCTTGATTACTGCAATAAGACAAAATATGTAATATTTCTAAGGAAACCAAAGGATATGTGTAATACTAGTGATAAAACATTGTGGTTAAGTAGTCTAACTTCAAACAGTTGGACTATGAAGGATAAGGCTAGTACTCAAACTTATTATAAGGAATATAAGAAAAAGATATTATACTTTGGTGAGGGAGCAGATTGGGAAAGTAATAGCGTAACTAGTAATAAAATGTTGGATAGCCAGCGTGTTTATACTTATAATAAACCAATGACAAAACTACAATTTAGAGTGCCAGCAACTTCATCCACTAATTATAATGATAGTTACTATGCTCGTATTATATTTACTACTGCCAAAGGATTTAAGCTAATACAACCTGACACGGTATATTTGGAAGGTGTTGACTGTAAGAATGGTGTATTAATACCAAAAGTAAATACTACTTACATTGTATCCGTATACTATAATCCTGATACTACAATTAGTGATAAAGCATACCTTGGAAGTGTTGGAGCTAAGAAAAAAGGCAGTAATTATGCACAACCACTATTCAAATACGCCTCAGATCTGGTTAAAATCGCCAATAGTTACTACACTAATAATAGTAAGTTCAGTTATAATAGTACAACTCCTTGTGACTTCAAGAATCCAAGCGAAAATATCAATAAATGGAAAGTAAATGGTAAGTACCAAATAGATGATAGTTGTTTCCTTAATTATGTATTAACAGGTTGGACTTATGATAAATCACCATATGGCAATGAAAAGAAAACTGATAATAATAGAAATAATAGTGTTAGTTGGGCTATACCAAGTACTAGAAATGAAGCTAATATAGGAAAATATTTTGTACAGAAAAACTGGGTAGTAGATGTAGCAGATTTAGAAACATTTAAGAATCTAGCAATTGGAGATATAATATTCATGGACGCTGACAGTAAAAATAATGGTGAATTCATGGCGATATCACATACTGCCATAGTAATAGAAAAAGACAAAGATGGCGACTTTGTGGCACTTGAATGTACAAATGGATTGACAAACGGAGTATTTAGGAAAGTGAAAGTAAAAAACCTTGCGAGTAAAAATATATTATTTGTAGGCAGATTTATGATAGGATAGGAGGTGAATATATGATAGGTGATGGACAAGAGCGTGTAGACAGACCCGTATATGATGATGACGGTGAGATAATTATATGGCCAACACTAGATGAGGATATGGAAGAATTTGCAGAGGAACCAGAAGTAGCTACTGTAGCTGCTTCTGACGATACTACAGAAGATGATACGTATTATGAAGTACCTGACACTGTAGAAGATGACCAAGATAGAATTGATGTGCAAGTTGAAGGTATAGAAGACGAAGAATGTGAGGATCCCAAAATAGGTGATATTCAACAAGCCGGAGAAGATTATAATGAGGCTATGGATAGAATTGTTGGTGTATTAATGCAAGCCTTAAGTACTGAGGAAATGACAGAGGAAATGAGTGCAGAACTTCAAGACGCAACTAACGACATGGAAACTGCAAAACAAACAATAACAGATTTATGTGGTGACCCTGATACTAAAGTATTACAAACTGACCCTGATACTAAAATTCCACAAGACCTACAAGAAATGTTGGAAACACTAACAAAAGATGGGAAGGCACCGTGGTTATATGTAGATGACGAGGGTAATTTATTATTAGACGGAGAACAAGTGCCAAAACTAAAAGTAATAGAATTAGAGGCACAAAAGGTAAAAGCTGATTTAGGTGAGTTTAAAGACCTTACAACAAATAACTTTACAGCCGTTAATGCCAAAATTGATAATTTAGATGTCGGTAATTTAGATGCAGTTAATGCCACTATAAAAAACCTACAAGCTGATTTAGCACATATTGGGGTATTGATTGGTAATAGTGCGACTATAAAAGATATACAAAACTTGTTATTGACATCTAAAAATACAACTATCGAGAATGCACTAATAAAAGACGCTATGATTGATACTGTTAGTGCCAATAAAATTAATACAGGTATAATTAATACTAATAATGTAAGTATTCAAAGTGATGATGGCTCCATGTTATTACAAGGTAATTTGCAGCAATTTAAGGACAAGGCAGGCAATGTACGTATTCAAATAGGTAAAGATGCTAAGGGAGATTTTACATTTACATTATATGGAGCAGACGGTAAAGGTCAGCTTATAAATCAAAATGGTATCCAATCAAGCGATGCCATAAAAGATGGATTAATAGTAGACGCTAAAGTGGCGAATAATGCTAATATTAGTGCTGGCAAACTTGATATAGCAAGTTTATTTTCTACTATGAATGAAAGTGGATACACCCTTAAATCTAGTAAAATAAAATTTGATGATAAAAATCAAACTTTAGACGTGTTATTTAATAGCCTATCTACTAAAGTAGATAATATAAATACTGCCACTGGAGATATAAGTGGATTAAAAACACAAGTATCCACTAATACAACTAATATAGGAATGGCTAATGGAAAAATAGAAACATTGATAACCAATACTACTATTGAGGATAATGGTACAACTACTACTTTAAAAAATGCCTTTAATAGTGTTAAAGATACAGTGGATAAACACGAGCAAACTATTAGTTCAATGGGTTCAACTCTTAATAGTGTTTCCATTGAATATTATGTATCAACTAGTGCCACTTCAATGCAAGGAGGTAGTTGGTCAACAACAACTCCACAATGGCAAGAGGGAAAATATATTTGGCAACGTATCAATTATGGAAAAGTAAATGGCACAACAACATATAGTACACCTGTATGTATCCAAGGGGCCAAAGGTGAAGACGGAACAGGAGTAAATATACTAGATAAATATCCTTCATTGGAAGAATTGAAAAAAGCTCATCCAACAGGAAATGCTGGTGATTGTTATACTGTTAATGGTACTTTATATGCTTGGTCAACAAGTAAGAATGACTGGATAGATTGTGGTAACATTAAAGGTGAAAAAGGTGACCAAGGGATACAAGGTATTCAAGGTGAGCAAGGTGAACAGGGACCACAAGGAATACCAGGAACACCTGGTAAAGCTGGTACAACTTATTACACATGGATTAGATACGCAGACACTATAACTGGTGAAGGTATTAGTAATGACCCAACTGGTAAAACTTATATAGGTTTTGCTTATAACAAAACAACATCTACTGAGAGCAATACTCCTACTGATTATACATGGAGTCTAATCAAAGGGGATAAAGGTGATACTGGTGTAAAAGGTGATAGAGGTGAAAAAGGAGAAACTTATTACACTTGGATAAAATATAGTGATAATGCAGACGGAACAGGATTATATGATACTCCAAAAGATACTACAATGTATATAGGTATTGCTATTAATAAGACAACACCTACTGAGAGCGCTAATAAAACTGACTACACATGGAGTAAATTTAAGGGAGATAAAGGAGACAAAGGTCAACAAGGCGAACAAGGCATACAAGGTGGAAAAGGAGACCCTGGTGACCCTGGTGAAAAAGGTCAATCTTTAATCAATAGTACACCACAATGGTATAAATCAACTAGTAGCACAACACAAACTGGTGGAGAATGGACAGGAACAATGCCTGTTGCTGAGAAGGGATATTGGTATTGGTTAAGATTTAAATTAGACTTTGAAAATCCAACTGAAACTAAATATACTACACCTACTTTAGAGCAAGTATATACGAAAACAACATCACTTGAGCAATCATTAGATGGATTCAAAACAACAGTAAGTAATACTTATGCCACTAATGACTCCCTAGGAACTATAAGAAATGATGTATCTAGGGTAGAACAAACTGCGAATAAAATTGGATGGTTTATTAGTGGCACTAGTTCAAGTTCAATGACATTGACACCAGATGCATTAACTGTCATAGCCAATCAATTAAAAGTAACTGGAGACATGATAGTTGATGGAGCTATTGATGGTAAAACTATTACAGGAGCAACTATTATAGGTAGTACTTTTAGGAATCAAGGTAATACTTTTAGTGTAGATAGTGAAGGAAATATTGTTGGAGCACAAATAAAAGGTAGTGAAGTTGTGGGAGATAGTTTCTCAGTTGAAGGTGAATTAACTGCTGATACAATCACCGCCAATAAAATAAATAGTGCTCAATACCCGAGTACATTAGAGGATGACATTCAAATATCAATTAATAGTGGAGGTAGTGATGACAATGAATTATATGATGGTGTATCTTTTGCCACAGTAACTGGAGCATTAGAGGCATTACCAAAATTCCTTAATGGGAAAAAAGTTGATATATGGATACAAGAAGATATTTATGAAAATATAGATATTCAATATTTCACTAGTGGTGTAATAAATCTATATTTAGACGGTAATACAGTATATGGCTACATACGTAATTATATGAGTTCTACTAAAGTCCGTGTATATGGAGGCTATATGAAGTTTGAAACTGCTAGGACTGGTGTAATACATCCAAGCGTAGGGTGTGCAGTTGCCAGTAGAACTGGTAGCTTGATTGGACAAGAAAGTTCACCAATTAATGGTTATAGCTTAAAAATATATGGTAGTGACAATAAAGCTACTGACGGAAATTCTGCCACTGTTGGTATCATAGGTGACTCATATTCTACTGGATACTATAGAGATGTACAGTTTGTCAATTGTGATATAGGTTTTAGAGCAAATGCAGGAGGAAGAATACACGCCGCAGGTTCAAGTGGTGTATGTAGTCAGTATGGATTCGAAGCAGTAAGTGGAGGCTGCATTACAATAGCAAACAGTGGACAATGCGGTGGTAGTAAATCAAATACCCATGTGAGTTTACCAGGTCAAATAATAGCTCCTACAAATGTTAACCATGAAGGAGGTAACCAAACTACAGACCCAGGTAATACAGCTCCTACTCCGACAACTACCAAAACTGTAACAATAAAATCTAATAGTGGTGATACTTATAGAAGTTCAGTATATAACAACTGGAAAAAAGATAATACTTGTAGACAAGGTGATTATGGCTATGGTGATTGTAATGGATGTTGGTTCTTTGGTACTCAATTCAACCAATTCAAAGGTAAGAATATAAGTAAAATTGAGCTTACTATTAAAAGAATATCCGGTGGTTCTTATGCAGGAGTTCCGATTGTAGTTAAAACTCATAACTACTCAAGTAGACCGAGTGGAAAACCTTCATATGGT
>OLVW01002245.1_pt1 | contig 14454 bp, 7 predicted proteins | sample 1673301 | NCBI WGS metagenome assembly OLVW01 (sample SAMEA3178941, study PRJEB25190) | human gut metagenome
CGGAGGTCGCAGGTTCAAGTCCTGTCCCCGCAACCAACAAAAGCTCGTTGAAACGGCAAGTTTCAACGAGCTTTTTTCTGCAATATGGCAAAAGTGGTAACAGGCTGGTAACTTTGACCCCAAAACGGCAAAGTGACTGCGCCCGGGCGGTTGAGATTTTCAACCGCCCGGGCGCTTTTTGTGGATAAATTTTGCGGAGTTGGCAGGTAAAAATAGGAGCGGTCAACCTGCTTTGACGAGTACCAACACGCTGTTGTTTGGCACGACGATCTGTTCCTGTTTGGTAGGCATGGGCGGGTTCTTGTACTGGCGCAGGGCTTTTTGGATTTGTTGCTTGACTTCGAACAGAGCAGCTTCCAGCGTAGGGGCTTGTGCGGTAACTTTGGGGAAGTCAGGAACATGGGCGGTGCAGCCGTCCGGGGATAAGGTGCAGAGTACAGGGTAGGGCTGGTTCTCTACGGAGATGCTGTACGGCATGCTCTCAAGAGTGAATCGGTTCTGATTCATTACCTGCGGTAGCCAGCCAAAAATTACAATTGCATCACGAAAATTACAATACGCAGATTCCACGGCACGCTATACTGGATACAGAATTCATTCGCGAGAGGGAGGAAAACTGTATGCGTGCAAAATTGAGCAACTTACAAAGCATCCCGCAGGTAGTTGCGGAGATGACGCTGGATGAAAAATTGGATATGGTGGGGTGCTACCGCGCCTGCCACACACGACCCATCCCGGATATGGATGTGCCCGCCATCTATCTGATGGACGGCGCGACCGGGCTGAATGGCACCCATGTGGTGCTGGACTACTTAACAGACCCCTGCCGTGCCGATGACCCGCGTACGGCGTATGCCACGCCGGAAATGGTGGCACTGAACCGCGTTGATCTCAACGAGGCCGCGGCAAAGTACAAGGGCGATGCACTGATGACCGACCTTGTGGAGCAGGCGGCAAAATACCGTCCGGACGGTCGGCAGCATATCAGCTTCCCGTCGGGCATCAACATCGGCGCGTCGTTTGACCCGATCACAGCCGAGACCATCGGCCGCGCGGTCGGACAGGAATTGCGTGACGTCGGGGTGGATGTCTGCTTTGGTCCCAACGTGGATATTGCCCGCGACCCGCTGGGCGGCCGTAACTATGAAATGTACGGCGAGGACCCGGAGTTGGTGGCTCAGACCGCGGCAGCCTTTGTACGCGGTATGCAGAGCGCCGGCATTGCGGCCTGTGCCAAGCATTTCCTCGCAAACAATCAGGAAACGAACCGCAACACAACAAGCTCTAACCTTTCAAAACGGGTTATGATGGAACTGTATGCCCGTGGGTTTGAGGCAGCCATCGAGGATGGTCACGTCCTGTGTATCATGAGCGCCTACAACGCCGTGAACGGAGAGTTCACCTCGTATAGCAAAAAGCTGCTGACAGATTTGCTGCGCGGGGAACTGCACTTCGACGGCGCCATTGTCAGCGACTGGGGCGCAGCCGGACAGAACAAGGAAGGTACGCTGGCGGCGGGTATGGATTTGATTCAGCCCGGTCCAAACGATATGACCGCCTGCAAACAGGCGGTGCAGGAGGGGCAGCTTTCCGAGGAAGTTCTGAACGACCGCGTGACCCATATCCTGCAGCTTATCGTGGAGATCAAACAAAATCAACGCCGCATCCCCGCGCAGTATGACGCCGATGCACTGCTGCAAACCGCCTGCAGGACCATTGAAGACGGCGCGGTGCTATTGAAAAACGAGAATGCCGTCCTACCGCTGGCCGAGACCCGGCGTGTTGTGTTCTGGGGGACGCGCAGCCGCGACACACTGGAGTGTGGCAGCGGCTCCACGGCGGTGGAGACGGCCCTGCACAGCAATGTGCTGGACGAATACCGCAAACTGCGCGGCGCGGCGGCCTTTGAGGAATGGACCGATGCCGACACGCTGGTGTACACGGCGGCTGCCCCGGCTGGGGAAAATGTGGACCGCGAAAGCATGGCGGTAGAGGAACAAGACCGCACCCGCATGACCGAGGTGCTGAAGCAGGCAAAGCAGAAAGGCATGAAAACCGTCGTGCTGTTGAATATTTCCGGACCGGTAGAGATGGCGGACTGGTTGCCTTACGCGGATGCAGTGCTTTGCATCTTCATTCCCGGCTGCATGGGCGGCGTGGCAGCGGCACGTCTGCTGACGGGGCTGGCCGAGCCGGGAGGCCGCCTGCCGGTGACGTTCCCGATTCGTTACGAGGACACGCCCGCCTACCCAAACTTCCCCGGTGAGGGCAACGATGCCTACTACGGTGAGGGCGTGTTTGTGGGCTACCGCAGCTACGCAAAGCGCAAGTTAGCTGTGCAGTATCCGTTCGGATGCGGCTTGAGCTACACGGATTTTTCTGTGGAATTGTGTGAAAATGACTTCCGCTGGGATATGCGCACACAGGAAACACTGAATGTGCCTGTGCGGGTAAAAAACGTCGGCAGCCGCCCCGGCAGCGAGGTCGTACAGCTTTATGCCCGCGAGGAAAAGCCCCATATGCTGCGCCCCGATCGCACACTGGTGGGGTATGCCAAGGTGCGCCTTGCCCCCGGTGAGGAAACAGTTGTGAATGTATCGGTCAGCAAAAAGGCATTGCGCTGCTATGACGCACGAATGGATAAGTGGGTGCAGCCTATCGGGGCGCACAAGCTGTATCTGGCATTGTCGGCGGAGAACATTTTGGCACAAGCCCCGCTGATGATAGAGGGTAAGAACCCCTATCCCTTGAACGGTGAAAGCACAATCGGGGAAATTCTTGAAAATCCGCGCGCAAAAGAAATCGTAAATCAATTCACGAACGGTATGTTCGATATGATACCGAAAGAAGCACTGGACTTTATGGTGTACCGCAAGCTGAATGATATTCTGTCGGTGGGCATGATTCAAGTCATCCCCGACACAGTAAAACTGAGCGCAATTCTGCAGGGGCTGTATGACCGGCTTGCAGAACTATAAAGGAGGAAACAAGATGAGCTTTCCGAAGAATTTTCTCTGGGGTGCAGCCAGTGCTGCTTACCAGATTGAGGGTGCCTACAATGAGGACGGCAAGGTTCCCGGTATCTGGGATGCTTTGAGCGAGGGGCACGTCAAGCACGGCGAGAACGGTAATATCGCCTGTGATCACTACCACCGCTACAAGGAGGATGTAGCGCTGCTGAAAAAGCTGGGCGTCAAGGCGTATCGCTTTTCCGTCAGCTGGCCGCGCGTGATGTCCGGTCCCGACACGGTCAACCCCAAGGGCCTTGCCTTTTACAGCGACTTGGTGGACGAACTGAAAGCAGCAGGCATTGAGCCGATGGTGACGATTTTCCACTGGAATCTGCCCATGTGGGCGCACGAAAAAGGCGGCTGGTACAATGCGGAAATCAGTGATGATTTCGCCAACTACGCCCGTGTAGTGGCGGATGCTTTGTCCGACCGGGTGCGGTTCTGGTTCACCGTCAATGAGCCGACGACCTTCATCGGCAACGGCTACTTTACGGGGGCGCACGCGCCGTTTGAAAGCCTGATGCAGGAGCAACCCGCCGTGATGATGAACAAGCTGGCGGCGCTGACAAAAAATGTGCTGCTGGCTCACGGCAAGGCGGTTCGCGTGCTGCGCAGCCGCGCCAAGCTGGCCCCGAAAATCGGTATGGCGCTGAACGGCAGTGTCTACCTGCCGGAGAACGAATCGCCGGAGGGCATAGAAAAAGCCCGCACCCAGATGTTCCCGGAGCAGGCATTCTTCTCGCATTTCAACTGGTGGGCAGACCCGGTCGTTCTCGGCTGTGTCCCGGCGGGTCTGCAGCCATTCTTCACGGCGGAGGAACTGAAGGTCATCTGCCAGCCGCTGGACTTCTTCGGCTTTAACTGCTACAATGCCTCCAACTATGAGGAGTACATGGGTCCCAACCCCGCCGTTACGCCGGGTATGCCCCGCACGGCAATGGACTGGCCCATTACGCCGGATGCTCTGTACTGGGCGGCACGTCTCTTGACGGAGCGCTACCATCTGCCCATTATCGTCACGGAAAACGGTATGGCAAACATAGACTTCGTCATGAGCGATGGCGCAGTGCATGACCCCCAGCGCATCGACTTTGTCAAGCGCTATTTGGCAGGTTTACAGCGCGCCGTGGACGAGAACATCCCGGTGACCGGGTATCTCTACTGGTCCATCATGGACAACTTTGAATGGGCGGAGGGCTACGATAAGCGCTTTGGCCTTGTGTATGTGGACTATCAGACCCAACAGCGCATCCCGAAGGATTCGTTCTACTGGTATGCGGATGTAATCAAAAACAACAGAATATCATGATTCGGTATGGTGTTGCCTGCGATATTGCATCGGGGTAACACCATATTCTTTTTTGAATACGTTCTGAAAATAGCTCTGGCTCGAAAAGCAGAGGTAGCTGCTGATTTCGGCCAACGTCATATCGGTATAATACAAAAGGCTTTTGGCTTCTTCCAGCCGACATTCCGCAATATAATTGCCCAATGTCTGACCGGTTTCTTTCTTAAAGAGACTCCCGGTGTAGGACACACTGCGCCCGATAGAGGCAGCCACATCGTCAAGGCTCAAAGGGGTGTTCACATGATTGCGGATGTAGGACATACAGGTGTATACCTCGCGGCTGATACCCGCAGGCAGGCGCAGTTCTCCGAGGCGGCGGCAGAAATCCAAGGCAGCGCTTAATTGTAAACGATCAATTTCCGGCACTGTCGCGGCGCGCTCACAGTCCAGCACATAGTTATCTATCAGCTGGTAGGTTAGTTCAACGTCCATTCCGGCAGGGATGGCGGACATCATACCGATTTTAGTGATGCAACCGATGAAAATGTTTTTTGCCTGCCGCAGCGGGGTATCAGCCATTGTGCCGTGACCCACCCGGGTTGAACTATCCTGCATCAGAAAAGCCATTAACCTCTCCGGGTCGCCCTGCCGAATCAAATCGTAAAACATCAATTCCCACTGGTAGCTGTTGTGGAATTTCTCATTTTCCTTGCGCTCCAGCAGGTTCTCGACGGTATCGCGGCCAACAGTAAAGCTGTCGCGGTCGTTCGTCAAATCAAAGTAGACGGACGGGTCAAGGATTTCACCGTCCATGCAGTAGTAGAGATATGCGGCCTTGTCGAAAAATTCCAGCAGACTCAGATTTGGTGCGGCCTCCAGAATTGTATCGGCTGCGTGGCGCTGCGCAGCCGGGATTTGATTTTCTGCCATAAAGGCATCCACAAGGCTTTCATTGAGCCTTGCGTTATAGACAGGGCCGATAACGATCCGCCAGCCGCCCTTGATCCGGATGGAAGCATAGCCTGCATGGCTGGGGGTGGTGCAGATGTCCAGCGTCCGTGCAGGGTCACGGCCAGCAAACAGTGCAGCCGTGCGGCGCTGCGGCTCCTCCGGGTACTGCAGGTGACAGGTATCTTGTTTGTCGTACAAGGAAAACGCGATCCCCTCGGCCCGGAAAAACAGCATACAGAGATTGGTGATGCGGATATAGCGTGCGGTATCCACGGAGCAGACCTCCCCACAGATTGATAATTTTATTTTACAATATCCAGTCAAATAATGCAATATGCATGGAGAGGCAGATGCTATACTGAATTCAGAAACAAGGGATGAGTTCCCTAAAAAACAGGAGGAAGACAATATGGCATTCGGTAAAAAAGAGCGCCCCACTGTGGATAAGGACGGCGCAGCGCTCGTAATGCGCAAACGCGACTATCTCGCGGACTTCTCCGGCCAGTTGGGTCTGGGCCTTATGGCAAACCTTGTAGGTCAGCTGCAATACTTCTACACCGATAAAGTCGGGATTGCAGTCGGCTCCGTGGGTGTGGTCATGGTCATCGCCAAGGTCGTGGATGCGCTGACGGACATCTGGTTCGGCAATATCATTGACCACTCCAAGGGCGGCAATATGAAGTATTACAAGTGGATGCTTCGTATGGCGGTCCCGGCCGCGGTTATCACGGTAATGATGTTCACGGTTCCCATCCAAGCCGGTCAGATTCCGGCTGTCGCTTACGCACTGGTGACAAACCTGCTGGTTACGGCGGTCATCTACACAATGATTGCCACACCCTTTGCGGCAACTATGATCGTGCGCACCAGGAGCCAGCAGGAGCGCGGTAACATGGGCATTCTGCGTGCGGTCGGCAACTATGCTTCCGGCATGGTCATTTCCATCGCAACGATTCCCATCACGAATATGCTGGGCGGCACACAGGTGGCGTGGATCAAGTACGGCGCGGTCATTGCACTGATCGTTCTGCTGAGCTTGCTCATCTGCTACGCCAACGGCAGCAAGGCTATGCGTAAAGTGGTCGAGGATGACACCGCAGCAGCAGAGCCGGAGGAAGAACCCGTTAATTTTCTTACGGCAGTCAAGTGCCTGTTCGGCAACAAATACTGGGTCATCGTGCTGCTGTTCAACTTGATTACAGCGGTTTCCTCGGCCATCGCCGCGTCGTCCGGCGCCTACTACTGCAAGTGGATTTTCGGCAATGATAATCTGGTAGCCATTGCCGGTTCGGCCGGTCTGCTCTCCACGCTTTTAGGCTTTGTACTGTCCAACCCCATCATCAAAAAGCTGGGCGTAAAGGGAACCATCAATCTGGGTCTGCTGGGGTACGCAGCTTCCTGCGCAGTGCGCTGCTTTGTGCCGACCAATCTTGCAGCGTACATCGGCTCCGATCTGGTAGGAAGCTTTTTACAGATCCCTTTGATGTGCCTGTACGGCGTTCTGTTGGCAATGGCGGTCGATTACAATGAGTACAAATATGATAAAAAGCTGGTGGCCGTCTCTTCCGGTGCGATCGGCTTCGGCAACAAGGTCGGCGGCGGTCTGGGTGCGTTGGTTCTGGCACTGTTCCTGATGATTGGCTCCTACGATTCCACCCTGAGCGCGGCCACTACCTCGATGCGCTATGCGATCTACGCATTTTCCAACTATCTGCCCATTGTACTGAATGTGGGCATGTTCTTGATTTTCCGCGGCTTCGATCTGGAGGAAAAGCTTCCCGCCATGCGTGCGGAAGTTGCCAAGCGGCATACACAAAAACCGGAGGAATAAGACCATGAAATTCACGATTCCCGCAAATGCACCTGCAAAGCCGTTCCATAAGCACTGGCAGTTCTGCGTCGGCAGCGGTCATGCAGCCATGGCAATGCGCACCGATTACTGTGAGCAGCTCAAGCAGATCCATGACGAACTGGGTATTGAACGGGTGCGTTTCCACGGTATTTTCAGCGATGATATGCATACCTATGACACCATGTCCACGGTCATGCCGATGCCCGGCTCCGAGCAGGTGCCGTTCTATGAGAATAGCTTCCGCCTGCCGGGACTGGTCTATGACAATGTGCTGAAAGCCGGCATGAAGCCCTTTGTGGAGTTGAGCTTCATGCCCAGCCCGATGGCCAAGCGCCCGACACGCGGCACCTTTTACTGGAAACCATGCATTGCCCCGCCGAAGGATGAGGCACAGTGGCAGGCGTATATTCAGAAATTTGTCCGTTTTCTGCTGAACCGCTACGGCAAAGAGGAAGTGGAAACATGGTTCTTTGAGGTCTGGAACGAGCCGGACTTGAAAACTCCGTTCTTTGACGGCACACAAGAGGACTATTTCCGTCTGTATGAAATCACCGCCAAGGCTGTCAAAGCAGTGGATGATAAACTGAAGGTCGGCGGTCCCGCCACCAGCAACAGCAAGTGGGTCGCGGCGTTCGTGGACTACTGCAAGGCCCATGATGCGCCGGTGGACTTCATCACGACCCATCAGTATGCAGGAGATCCCATCAGCGAGGTGTGTGACCAGAAAGACGCGGATCACATGAAGGACACTGCGGAGATCCAAGCGGAATACAAGGTCGATTTTGCCCAGCTGTTTGCCGGCTTAAAGCCGGAGGATGGCTTGCTGCCCATGTTCCGCCGCACGATGCCCGACAACACCGAGACGGATGACCTGAATCGTGATCTGCTGCGCGATGCCGCCGAGCAGGTACAGAAGCAGGCTGACGGTTTGCCGGTATACTATACCGAATGGAACGGCTGCGCAACCTTTGGCGCGCCCGGTAACGATACCCGTAAGGTAGCCGCCTACGATGTGCGCGCGGCTCTCAGTGCTGAGGATTTCATCGACGGATCCAGCATCTGGTGCTTCAGCGATATTTTTGAGGAAATTCATCCCTTCCCGGAGGAATTTCACGGCGGGTATGGTCTTGTGACCCAGCACGGTATCGCAAAACCGCTTTTCCACGCACTGCGCCTGCTGGGGCAGGCCGGGGATAAACGGCTGGAGCTGCCCGGCGCACTGGACGGCGAGGTGAGTGTAGCAGCGTTCCGCGATGCTGCCGACACACAGCTTACCGTGCTGGCTACCAAACAGAACCTGCACCACTTTGCAGGGCAAAGCACCCCGGCCACCCCGGTGGAGATCGAGGTCGAACTGGACGCAAAGCCGCAGAGCGTGCAGCTTTGCCGCATCGACGAGGAACACGGCAACCCGCTGAAGTGCTGGCAGGCAATGGGTGAGCCGGAGGATATGACCCCGGCGCAGGTACAGCAGGTCATTGATGAAAGTGCAGTGGACTACGCCCCGGCTCCGTATGAATATGCGGACGGCAAACTCACCGTAAAGACAGAGCTTGTCACCAACGACTTGGCTTTTATCCGCATCGTAAAGGCAATACCGCATAAATTCTAAGTGCCAATACGGCGAGCGAGGTGCGGCAGCTGCTAAGCCAAAAGCGCAGGCAATACTTTGTGTATTGGCGAGCATTTTGGCAACGCAGATGCCGTGCCACAGCCGCCGGAGTGGTGCTTAAGCCATTAGGCGGGAATTATGCGGTGTTGCCCAAATAAAACTGCGGGGTGCATCCGATCGATGCACCCCGTTTTGCGTAAGAGGGAGTTATTATGATATTGGATTTTAACGCCGATTGGCGCTTTTACAAGGCAGATGGAGGCTGCCGCACCGTGCATCTGCCCCATGATGCCATGCTGGAGGAACCCCGGCAGGAAAACTGCCAAAACGGCAAGGACTGCGGCTATTTTCCGGGCGGGAAATATGCCTATGAAAAGACGTTCTCTCTGCCGGGGGAGCACCTGAATGAGGCACTGACATTTTTGTTTGAGGGCGTGTATCAGAATGCAGTCGTTTATCTGAACGGCGAAAAAATTGCCGAACACCGTTACGGCTATACGGAATTTACCGCCGATGCCACCGGAAAAGTGCGTGCCGGGGAAAACACCCTGCGCGTCACGGTGGATAACAGTCTGGAACCCAACTGCCGCTGGTACACGGGCAGCGGTATCTACCGCCCTGTGCATCTGATGGTAAAGCCGAAAGACGGCGTGCGCCCGGTAAAGATCCGCACGGTGTCGATTGCTCCCGCCGTGGTCGAGGTGCAGACCGAAACCGAACACGCGGCGGTGGAAATTTGGGATGGTGCGCAGTGCGTGGCAAAGGGTGCGCCGGGGGCCATCGAGATCCCGCAGGCTAAGCTGTGGGATGCCGAACACCCGAACCTGTACACCTGCGTGGTCAAGACCGAAAACGACGAGGAATCCGTCCCGTTCGGCATCCGCACACTGACATGGAGCGCAAAAACCGGTCTGTGCGTCAACGGCAAGGCGGTCAAGCTGCGCGGCGGTTGTATCCACCACGACAATGGCATTTTGGGCGCCTGCGGCTTTGCCGATGCCGAGGAACGCCGCATCCGCATTATGAAAAAGGCGGGTTACAACGCCGTGCGCTGCGCCCATAACCCGGCAAGCCGCGCCCTGCTGGATGCCTGTGACCGCCTTGGTATGTATGTGATGGACGAAGCCTTTGACGGCTGGTACACACCCAAGACCTACCATGACTATTCCCGCATTTTTGCCGAAAACTGGCAGGATGATTTGACCACTATGATTGCCAAGGATTACAGCCATCCCAGTGTGATTCTGTATTCCATCGGCAACGAGGTGTCGGAAACGGCCTTCCCGCAGGGCATGGAAACGGCTGACAAGCTGACCCGATTCGTACACGCGCTGGATGATACCCGCCCCGTGACAGCGGGCATCAATGTGCTGCTGAACGTCTACGCACAGAAAGGCATTGGCGTGTATAAAGAAAGCGGCCCCTACAAGCCGGAGCCGCTGCCGCCCAAGAAGCCGGAGGAGAAAAAGAAAGAGTCGGGTTCTGCGTTCTTTAACATGGTCACGCAGAATCTCGGTCCGCTGATGTTTTACATGAGCAAGGGCAAAAAAGGCGACATTGCCTGCCGCGATGTGGCGGAAAAGCTGGATGTTCTCGGCTTGAATTATGCGGCCTCCCGCTATGAGGACGACTGCAAAAACTATCCGAATCGCTTGATGGTGGGCAGTGAGACGATTATTGGCGAGCTGCCGTACAACTGGGCGCAGGTGCAAAAGCATACAGCGCTGATTGGCGATTTTGCATGGGCGGCCATTGATTATCTGGGCGAAGCGGGCATCGGTCAGATGATCCCGCAGGATACGCCGGGTCTGCCGATTGCGGCGGGCAGCGGTGCGATTGATTTAACGGGAAACATTACAGCGGAAAGTTATTTCCAGCAGGCGGTGTGGAGCCTGCGCAAAGCACCTTACTTGGGTGTGCGCCCGGTCAACTGGAACGGCAGAAAAATGACGGGCAGCGCGTGGCGTATGACGAACGCCGTGGAAAGCTGGACGTGGCCCGGATGTGAGGGGCAGAAGGCCACGGTGGAAGTGTACAGCGATGCAGAATTTGTGGCGCTGTACTGCAATGATAAGCCAGTTGGCAAAAAGCGCACAAAGAAATTCCGCGCGATTTTCAAGCTGCCCTACCGACCCGGCACACTGAAAGCCGTGGCACTGGATAAAAGCGGAAACGCCCTTGGAGAAACCACACTGCAAACAACGGGACAGAAAACCCGGCTGCACCTCGCCCCGGAGAAAACGACCTTGCGTGCAGACGGTCAATCACTCTGTTTTATCCCCATCACGCTGACCGATGCGGCAGGCATCTGGAAACCGTGCGCCAACGCAAAGGTTCATCTGGAAATCGAAGGACCGGCTGCCTTACAGGCCCTCGGCAGTGCTGCAACACAGACGGATGAAACCTACCTCGGCAGCAGCCACACCACATGGCTCGGACGCGCTTTGGCTGTCATTCGTGCCGGAACCGAGCCGGGCAAGGTGCGCGTCACGGTCACGGCAGAAGGGTACGAGCCGCAATATGTGGATTTGACGGTGGAGTAAGAAAGGCGGGTTTTTTATGCTGAAATTGTACGATTTAACAATAGAATACAAACGCGAACCGCTGGGCTTGGACGAGGCGCAGCCCCGCTTTGGCTGGAAGCTGGACAGCGACCAACAGGACACCGTGCAGGCGTCCTACCGACTGCGAATCGTGCAGGGCGGGGATGTTGTGTGGGATTCCGGCACGGTGGCGAGTACGCAGAGTGTTCTGAACGAGTACCTTGGTCCCAACCTGACCCCGCGCACCGAGTACGACTGGACGGTCACGGTATGGGACAACCACGGCGAAACCGCCGAGGGCACAAGCCGGTTTGAAACAGGCTTGCTGAACGGCAGCGCGTTTGAGGGCAAGGCGCAGTGGATCACCCACGCGCCGGACAAAGCCAGCCCCGTCAGCCCGGTGCTGTATAAGGACTTTGTCGTGCAGGGCAATGTCAAAAAAGCGCGTCTCTACGCAACCGCCTTGGGTGTGTATGAGGCGGAGATCAACGGCGAGCCTGTGGATGACACTTATTTCCACCCTGGCTGGACGAACTATCGCAAGCGTCTGCAGTACCAGACCTGCGCCGTAACGCTGCACAGCGGCAAAAACCGTGTGGCGCTGACGCTGGCGAACGGCTGGTACAAGGGCAAGCTCGGCTTTATGCCGCAGCCCAACCACTACGGCGACACCACCGCCGCACTGGCAGCGCTTTGCATCACCTATGAGGACGGGCATGAGGAATGGCTCGGTACCGATGGAAGCTGGCTTTGCACGACCGGTGCGGTGCAGGCTGCGGAAATTTACGATGGCGAAACGCAGGATTTTACGGCAGACCCCGCCGCACCGCAGCCCGCCAGACTGTTTGACTACGGCTTTGACACCCTCGTCGGGCAGGAGAACGAGCCGGTCCGCTGCCTGCAAAGGGTGCCTGTTGTCAAGGAATTTACTGCTCCCAACGGTGACCACCTCTTTGACTTTGGGCAGAACCTGACCGGCTGGGTCGAGGTGGAAATTTACGGTGACAAGGGGCAGAAGCTTACCCTGCGCCACGCCGAAGCGCTGGACGAAAACGGCAACTTCTACACCGAAAACCTCAGCTGGGCGAAGGCGACCGACACCTATATTTTGAGCGGCGGCAAGCAGACGCTGCACCCTCATTTTACATGGCACGGCTTCCGCTATATTTGCGTGGAGGGGCTGCAATACGGGCAGAACGTGCAGTTTACGGCGTGCCATCTCTCGACGGATTTGGTACAGACCGGTCATTTTACCTGCTCTGACAAGCGGGTGAACCGTTTGCAGCAGAACATCCAGTGGAGCCAGCGGGATAACTTTTTGGATATCCCCACCGACTGTCCGCAGCGCAGCGAGCGTTTGGGCTGGACGGGCGATGTGACAGCGTTCTGCCCCACGGCGGCGTTCAATGAGAACATTATGCCGTTTATGACCAAGTGGCTTCGTGACTTGGCCAGTGAACTGGGTCCCGATGTCAGTATGCCGCAGGTCGTGCCGAACATTCTGGGCAACCAGCAGGACGGCGCGGCGTTCTGGGGCGATGTGGTGACCGTGCTGCCGTGGACACTCTACCGCGCCTACGGCGACAAGCGCATTCTGCAGCACAGCTACGACGGCATGAAGCACTGGGTCGAGTTTATCGAGAGCCAGTGCGGCGAAAACGGGCTGTGGCAGACGGGCTTCCAGTACGGCGACTGGTTGGGGCTGGACGCCGAGGCGAACGCCTTGGGTGATGAGCGCAAGGGCGCGACGGATGACTACTTTACCGCCAATGTCTGCTTTGCGTGGAGTTTGCAGATCCTTGCGGATACCGCCGCCGTTTTGCAGTACGCCGAGGACGCGCGCCGCTGGAGCCGCCGCCGTGAGGAGCTTGTGCGGGCATTCCGCGCCGAGTATGTGACCCCCACCGGGCGTCTTGTCAGCGAAACGCAAACCGCCCTGATCCTGGCGCTGCACTTTGACATGGTGCCGGACGAGTTCCGCCCGCGCCTTTTGGACGCGCTGGAAAAGAACATTGGTGCGCATAAAACGCATCTGCTGACCGGGTTTATCGGCACGCCGTTTGCCTGCCTGACCCTGTCCGAAAACGGCAGGCACGACCTTGCCGGCAGGCTGCTTTTGCAGGAGGACGACCCCAGTTGGCTGTATGAGGTCAAGATGGGCGCCACCACCATCTGGGAGCGCTGGAATTCCATCCGCCCGGACGGCAGCTTCAACCCCGCCAACATGAACAGCCTGAACCACTACGCCTATGGCTCCATCGGCAACTGGCTGTACACCAAGCTGTGCGGACTGGAAATTCTTGAACCCGGTTACAAGAAGTTTGCCCTGCGCCCGCAGTTTATCAAGGGCATCACCCACGCCGAACTGACCTACGAGAGTGTCTACGGCAAAATTGCTATTGCGTGGCGGTGCGAGGGCGGCAAGATCACGGTGGATGCCACGATACCCGCCAACACCACCGCCGAGCTGACTCTGCCCGAACAGACCGAAACGCTGACTTTGGGCAGTGGCAGCTATCGCTATGAGTATGCCACCGAAACCAGCTTGGAAATAGACCGCTATTCGTTGGAAACCCCGCTGCATATCATTTTGGAGCATCCGGCTGCACAGGCAATTTTTGCGCAGTACGCCCCCGAATTCTTGTCGAACCCGATGCTGGAATATGTAAAGAACGAGCCTGTTACCGCGCTGCTCGCCTACGGCGATTCCATCAAGCCTTTGTTTGAGCAGGTGCTGGCAGTTATGAATCAAGCTGATAAGCGGTGAGTCTGTATAAATTATACTACGCCCAACATGAAAACTGCAATCGCAAGTTGTACTCTCCGGTGTTAAGTTGTACGCATCACTGTAGGATTACAGCATAAGATTACAGCATAAAAATCCGAATTTTATGTTTTGCGGATAAGATAGGATTCGTATTTGCTTTTTTAGTATTTAATTTATTTAGTATTTATTTGTGCAGGCTTTTCCTGTACAGGTGAAACCCGTCTGGGCAAAGCCTGCACAGGAAAAGCCGTTCTTGGGTAAGAAAGCCCCAAAGGAGGGGAATTTGGGGCGGCATTTGGTTGGACGGGCACCGTGCCGATGCGTTGCGAATGTACCCAAACAGAGGCGTTTCTCGCGGTGGCAGGGGCGGTGTGCGGGAATGTTGCGGGTTGGGTTTGCATACAACTTCTTGCTAGGGAGTAAAACTTAT
>OLVW01002247.1_pt1 | contig 14453 bp, 10 predicted proteins | sample 1673301 | NCBI WGS metagenome assembly OLVW01 (sample SAMEA3178941, study PRJEB25190) | human gut metagenome
GCAAGCAGATGGCGTGCAAAGTCGCCAGACGCTCTTTGTGCGGTATTGCCTTAGGCAATCCCTTTCAAAAATATTCCTCTCTTAAAGAAAAGCGACCCTGTACAGAACCTGTTTTATGGTTTTATACAGGGTTGTTTTTGCATTTGCGGCAATACAAATTTCATAATTCACAGAATATTCTTAAAAAGTTGTTTCTTTCTTTTTCTTTTTTGCGGTATAATAGAAAATGCCAGCATACATATTGGAAAGATATACGTTCGTATTATGGAAAATTTGTGAGAGGAGTAAATAAAATTGAAGAAAATCGGAAAAATTTTAGCCGCTTTGACGGCGGTGACCTTGTGTGTCGGAGCATTGCCGGCAGTGCAGGTTGCTTTGCCGCGGGTGTCCATTGCGGCAAGTGCGGAATCCGCAGACGGGTTGACTTACCAACTGATCAACGACAGTACAGAGGTGGCTATCACAGGCTGTGATGACGATGTGACCATTGCCACGATTCCGTCGGAAATTGAGGGAAAGCCGGTTACAAAGATCAGCAGTTATGCGTTTAGTTCGAAATCCAAACTGGTGAAAGTTACAATACCGGACAGCGTGATTTCCATTGAAAATAGTGCTTTTAATGGCTGTAGCCATTTGAGAATTGTGACAATGGCAAATAGTGTGCAAACAATGGGGACTGCCGTATTTGCAAATTGTTCTGAATTAAAAGAAGTTACACTTTCTGAAAGCTTAACAGAAATTAAAGGTTCAACGTTTGACAGCTGTAACAATCTAACGGAGATTGTGATTCCGGATTCTGTAACGACTATAGGAAATTCTGCATTTTCTTCCTGCCCCAGACTGAAGCAGATTTCATTGTCGAAGAACTTGGTAAGCATTGGTAATAGTGTATTTCAATCTTGTCCTGCTTTGACTTCTGTGGAACTCTCGGATTCCGTAACAACTATGGGAAATTATGTATTCTGTGATTGTACTGGATTGGAATATGTGTCTATGCCCAAAAGCTTGACAAGCATGGGAGATCATTTGTTTTTTGGTTGTTCCGCTTTGACTTCTATTGCCATTCCTGATGGCGTTTCTACTTTGAAATCTTACATCTTCTCTGGTTGTACCAGCTTGGAAAAAGTGAAATTGCCGGAGAAACTGAGCAAAATGGAATCAGGTGTATTTAACTCTTGCGAATCGCTGCTGGAAGTTGTTCTGCCGGACGGTCTGACTGAAATTGCTGAAGGCACTTTTGGGGATTGCAAAAAATTGATACATGTGGAAATTCCGGATTCTGTGCTTGTTATCAATAATTCCGCATTTCATGGATGCGAAAGCTTGGAAAAGATTTCGATTCCCAACAGTGTGATCAGTATGGGAGATTACACTTTTGATGGTTGTTCTTCATTAAAATCTATTACAGTTCCTGAAAATATTATGTCGTTAGAAGGCCATGCTTTTAATGACTGCTCTAATTTGGAAAGCGTTCTGTTATTTAAAGATGTTACAGAGATTCAGTATGCTGCGTTCAATAATTGTAAGAATCTGAAAGATGTGTATTACACCGGTTCGGAAGATGACTGGAATGCAATGCAGATTGACGATTATAATGATGCTCTTTTAAACGCAACCATTCACTATAACTGGGATCCCAATGATCCGATTCCTACACAGCCTGTAGTGACCACGACGACACTTCCCACCACCACGACGACGACTACAACCACTACTACCACCACAGAATCCACAACAGAACAGACCACCGCAGAAACTACAGCTACAACTACCACCAACACCACTGCCGCAACGGCAACCGAAGCGACTGCCACTACTACAGCTACCACAACCACCACGACCACTCCGACAGTTGCAAAGGGTGACGCTTCCGGTGACGGCGTGCTCGACACCAACGATGTATTCGAAGCCATGCTCTACGTGGCATACCGCGGTGCAGGCATGTCCAGCAATCTCACCGCTGACCAGATCGCCGCTGCCGATATTGACGGTGACGGCTCGGTAGATTCCACCGATGTGTACTATATCCTTTACTACGTTGCCCTGCAGGGTGCAGGCAAGAATCCGACTTGGGACTTCGTGCTGGGCAGAAAGTAATTCCTAGGGAAACACTGAATAAAGCTTGTGCGTAAGATGCGTAGTCAGATTTCTGGGCAATATGACGGAAAATCTGCAAACAGATTGCGTGCAAAGCCGTCAGGCGGGCTTTATGCAGCGTTTCCCTAATTTTCCTGAAATAGAGAGCCGCTGTGCAGTTGTGCATGGCGGTTTTTTGTTGCACGTGTAATAAAATGGGATTTGTTTTATTTACGGAAATCAACTTTCAAAAATATGTTGATTTAAATTGTGCCAAATTATGAAGTCTGGCAAGTGAGGCTCCCCTGAAAGGGGAGCTGGCAGTGCGTAGCACTGACTGAGGGGTTTCCACTTATGCCGAAAACGTCATAAAAAGATTTTACGAAAAAACCTCTCCACCGCCTAACGGCGGTCCCCCTCCCCTTTCAGGGGAGGCTATCATGAAAATTGATTTCCGTGGTTTTATTGCAGAACACTTGACTTTGCAAACAAATTCCGTTATAATAAAAGACAGGCTTTTGTGCATCTTGACTTGCGAAAAGCCGTTCCCAGCGGACTGGGATTCCCAAAACAGATTGGAAGGTTAACATGCATACAGAATTTTTAATGGGAAATGCTGCGATTGCCATGGGTGCCATTGCGGCAGGTCTGAACGTGGTTTCCGGCTATCCCGGAACGCCGTCTACCGAGGTGCTGGAAACGACTGCCAAGCACAATGACGGCAGCATTTATGTGGAGTGGTCCACAAACGAAAAAGCGGCAATGGAACTGGCTGCCGGTGCGGCGTACTGCGGTGCACGAACCATGGTGACCATGAAGCAGGTGGGGCTGAACGTGGCTTCTGATCCGCTGATGAGTTTGGCATATATTGGTGTCAAAGGCGGCATGGTGATACTGGTGGCAGACGATCCCGGGCCGATCTCCTCGCAGACCGAACAGGATACGCGGCGGTTTGCGGCGTTCTCCAAGCTGCCCTGCTTCGACCCCTCCGGCGTGCAGGAAGCCTATGACATGATTCAGGAGGCGTTTGCCTATTCGGAGCGTTACCACACACCGGTGCTGTTTCGCCCGACGACCAGAGTCTGTCATGGCTACGCTTCGATCACGGTGAAAGATGCGGCAGAATATCAGTTCAACTCGCCGGAGGGGTTTGTGAAAGACTCTTCCAAGTGGGTGATTTTTCCCAAGCTGTCCTATCAGAATCATATCCGTATGGAAAAGCGGAATACCGAACTGCAAAGTGTCTTTTCCGACTATCCCCGCAACCGGATCTATCCGGAAACAGATACCGTATGTAAGAAGGGCATTGCCACCCATGGCATCAGCTTTTCCTATACCATGGAAGCCCTGCACGGCAAAGCTGCACCGCGGCTGCTGAAAGTGGCAACACCGTTCCCGTTTCCGGAACAGCTGGCAGTGGAGTTTTTGCAGGGGCTGGACGAGGTGCTGTGTCTGGAGGAGCTGGATCCTGTCATTGAACAGGAACTGGTGTACCTCTGCGGCAAGTACCACCTGCCCACCCGTATCCGCGGCAAGCTGACAGAGGACGTGGCTCTTGCCGGAGAGAATTCCTGCGACAGCGTGGCGGCAGATTTGGCAGCCTTTCTGGGCTGGCAGCCGCCGGAGCAGAACACAGCAGACCAGCCGCCGGAACTGCCGGTACGTCCGCCGGTGCTCTGTGCCGGCTGTCCGCACAGAGCCTCGTTCTTTGCCGTAAAAGAAGCGATGAAAGGCAAAAAGAGCGTATTCTGCGGGGACATTGGCTGTTATACGCTGGGCAACGCCATGCCGCTGGACATGGTGGATACCTGTCTGTGCATGGGTGCCGGTGTCAACATGACGCAGGGCATTGGAAAAATCGAACCGGATACCACTTGTTTTGCTTTCGTGGGGGATTCCACATTTTTTGCGTCGGCAATTACCGGCATGGTCAACGCGGTATACAATCAGGCAAATATGACGCTGGTGGTGTTGGACAATTCCACCACAGCAATGACCGGACATCAGCCTCACCCCGGCACCGGAAAAACCATGATGGGGCAAGTGGTGGACAAGGTGAGCATCGAGGACACGCTCCACGGCATCGGTGTGAAAACCGTAGAAACCGTAAACCCGCTGCACTTGCAGGAGGCAATTGACTGCGTGAAACGGGTGGCTGTGCAGGACGGTGTAAAGGCGATCATCTTCAAGTCGCCCTGTGCCGTACTCATCAAGTCCGGCAAACCGGCACGGATCGAAGAGAGCAAATGTATACAGTGTAAGAAATGTATCCGGACACTGGGCTGTCCGGCGATCATGTTGCAGGACGGCAAGGTGCAGATCGAACAGGCACTTTGCACCGGCTGCGGACTGTGTGCACAGGTCTGCCCCACTGCGGCAATAGGAGGTGCTTGTCATGCGTAAGAATATCATTCTCTGCGGTGTCGGAGGACAGGGCATTGTCCTGACTTCCAAACTGCTGGCAGCGGCGGCAATGGCAAAGGGCATTCCGGTAATGAGTGCGGAAACCATTGGCATGGCACAAAAGGGCGGCAGCGTGTTCAGCTTTCTCCGCATGGGAGAGGAGCTGTACAGCCCCATGTTCCCCAAGGGCACAGCAGATCTTCTGATCGGCTTCGAGCCGGCGGAAGCTGTCCGCATGTTGCCTTATCTGAAATCGGAGGGAACAGTTGTTCTCAACACGCACCCGATTCAGCCGGTAACAGCAACGCTGGGCGGCGGTGCCTATGATGCCGCGGCAATGATCGCCTATTTGCAGAAGCATGCCGGCAATCTGACGATGCTGGACGGCGATGCTGCCTGCCGGAAGATCGGTTCCCCGAAAGTGCTGAACATGGTCATGCTGGGAGCCGTACTCCGCAGCGGGGTACTGCCTTTGACATTGGAAGAAGTGACGGAAACCATGGAACGTACTGTAAAGCCGCAGTTTCGGGAATTGAACCGGAAAGCACTGCATATTGAAGAATAAGAGGTTTTGACAATGAAGATTACACAAACACAGTTGGAACAGGTCAACGATCGCATGCAGGCGTTGATACGCTCAAACAGCTTTTACGGCAAAAAGCTGGAAGCTGCCGGCATGACAGAAGTGCACACGCCGGAGGAATTCGCGAAGCTGCCGTTTTCGGAAAAGAAAGATCTGCGGGACGCGTATCCGCTGGGACTGATGGCAGTACCGGAAGAAGAAGTCGTCCGGATCCACTCGTCCTCCGGTACTACGGGCACACCAGTCATTATCCCGTATACCGCCAAGGACGTAGACGACTGGGCAATCCAGTTCAAGCGTTGTTATGAAACTGCCGGCATCACCAAAAAAGACCGGATTCAGATCACACCGGGCTACGGTCTGTGGACAGCCGGTATTGGTTTCCAGAACGGTGCGGAAAAGCTTGGAGCAATGGTCATTCCCATGGGACCGGGCAACACCGAGAAGCAGCTGCAAATGATGATGGATATGGAGAGCACCGTGCTGTGTTCCACATCTTCTTATGCGTTGCTGCTGGCGGAGGAAATTGGCAAGCGTGGCATCAAGGACAAGATTCATCTGAAAAAGGGTGTTATCGGTTCGGAGCGTTGGAGTCAGAAAATGCGTGACCGGATTTCCGGCGAATTGGGCATTGAACTGTATGACATTTACGGTCTGACAGAAATCTATGGTCCGGGCATCGGCATCAGCTGCAAGGAAAACTGCGGTATGCACTACTGGGACGACTATATCTATCTGGAGATCATCGATCCGGTCACCGGCGAAAATCTGCCGGACGGCGAGATCGGCGAAATCGTCATCACAACATTGGTCAAGCAGGGTGCACCGCTGATTCGCTATCGTACACACGATCTGTCCCGCATCATTCCGGGCACCTGTGCCTGCGGCAGCAAGTTCCCGCGTATCGACATCATTATGGGCAGAACCGACGACATGATGAAGATCAAGGGCGTAAACGTATTCCCCAGCCAGATCGAGGAGATTCTGAGCACATTTGATGAAATTTCCAGCGAGTACCAGATTCGCATCTCTCATCTGGACGGCAAGGACACCATGCGAATCTATGTAGAATCCACTGGTGATGTGGACTTCGCAGACTTGAGCCGCCGCATTGCAGAGCAGGTCAAGAGCCGTATCGGCTTCACACCGATCGTCAAAGTGGTAGAAGTTGGCGTACTTCCCCGCAGCACCAAAAAGACAGCCCGTGTCATTGACGAACGGTTTAATTGAGGCAACTTGTAAAACTATAGAACGTGTTCCCACAAAATGATTGTACGAAAAATCGTGCATTGCATCTTTGCGGGAACATGTTTTTGCTGTTCGAAAAAAGCAAAATGTTGTAAATTCTTTTTGAACAGACAGCCACCTGTCCGATATGAAGTGTATGATAGAGTATGTAAGGAGAATCCCTTACAGCGAGTACATAGCTGCGGCAGACGACTTGCAGGAATATCGGAAACACCGGAGCATTCCGGACGGAAAGGTGAGGAATATGGCAAAGTACACACTTTTGAAAACGGCAAAAAAATGCGTGTTGTGCCGTCATTGGAACGGTGCAATGGGCAGCACAATGATCCAGATGAAAACGAAGGACTATTTCCAAGTGGAAATGACAGAAAAGCAGACCTGCTACCAGACTGCGAGAACGACACAGGCGTTGAACTCCTGTTCCAAATTTGAACCCAGATACTAAGAGAAACGCTATATAAAGGCTTTATGTGTGAATGCGGAATGTGCCCTGTGGCATGTTCCGTATTTTTTTGCAAAAAACACTTGACAAACGGTTTGAGTTATGCTATACTAACTATTGTTAGTGAAAACTAACTATGCAGAGCAGGAAAAAGCTCTGTTTTTTCGGGAAAGCAGTTAGCTTTTTCTAACCCTTGTATATTTCCTGAGATATACAAAACGTACAGCATTGCAAATCAGAGGTGAAACCATGTCCGAAAGAGAGTGCAGAACATTCGAAAAAAAGCTTGCCCATTTTACGGCACCGACACTGCTGGGCATCAAGTGTGCCAGTCTGGTGTCCTTGTCCCGAGAGGAATTTGACATTCCGGCGTATGCGGCAGCATTTAATGCACAGGCAGTCCGCGGGGGATTGCAGATGCAGATCATGTGCCGCTGTCAGAAGCGGCAGCTGGTACTGCTGTATCGCCCGAAGCTGCTGCAAAAACGGCTGGAACAGCCGGAAATCCGGCGTTTTCTGCTGCGGTATGGTTACACCGCTGATATGGATCTGGCGGCATGTCTGATGCGGTTGCAGAACCGCATTGCGGAGAAGCCGGAATTTCCCCATGAGATCGGAATTTTTCTGGGGTACCCTTTGGAAGATGTGGACGGCTTTATCACGCATCAGGGGGAGAACTGCAAGCTGTGCGGTTGTTGGAAAGTGTACGGAAACGTGGAACAGGCACGCCGGACATTTGCCAGCTATGAGAAGTGCAGAGTATTTCTCTGTGCAAAGTTGAGTAAGGGCTGTAATATTTTACAGGCTCTGAAAATATCATAAGGGTAATATTGCAAAAAGCTTTGCAATGTCACCGGTTGCCGGCGAAAGTCAGCAGAATTTTTAGGAGGAAAAAAGCATGAAAGCAGCAGTAATTTATTGGAGTGGCACAGGCAATACCGAACAGATGGCACAGGCAATTGCAGATGCAGCAGGTGCAGAACTGTTCGCAGTATCTGACTTCAGCGGCAGCATTGCAGACTATGACCGTATCGCATTTGGCTGTTCTGCAATGGGCGATGAGGTTCTGGAAGAAGACGAATTCGAACCGTTCTTCGCTTCGATCGAAGGCGACCTGTCCGGAAAGACCATCGCTCTGTTTGGCTCCTATGGCTGGGGCGACGGCGAATGGATGCGGAACTGGGAAGAACGTGCCAAGAATGATGGTGCAACGCTGGTTGGCGGCGAAGGTCTGATCGTCAACGAAACTCCGGACGATGAAGCACTGGAAAAGTGTGCGGCTCTGGGTGCAGAACTGGTAAAGGAATAAGGAAAACACAGACAATATCATCTCCTTTATATTTGCAAAAAAGCTGTGCAGGTTTTTGATAACCTGCACAGCTTTTTTATCTGGTCACAGCAGTCGGAACGTGCTCCGTTCGCTTTCCAACACGCCTTCTTTTCGCAGCTTGCTGATTTCTGCGGAAAGCCCGCTGCGGTCCACTTCCAGAAAATCCGCCAGTTCCTGCCGGTCAAACGGAATGGTAAACGTGCTGCACCGGTGCCGCTGGGCTTGCTGATTGAGATAGGTCAGCAGCTTTTCCCGTGTGGTACGTTTGGAGGTAATCTCCAGCTTCTGGTGAAACACCAGATTTTTGCGGGCAATGATTTGCAGCAGATGAAAAATCACCTGCTGATGAAATTCGCAGCCGTTGCCGCAGGCGTGCAGAATGCGGCTGCCGTCGATCAGCATCACGTCGCAGGACGCAGATGCCACTGCCTGTATGGGAATCGATTCCACTTCTGCACAGACAAAGGATTCGCCGAAAATTTGTGCAGGCTCCACGTTTGCCATAATGCTCCGGTTGCCGGAGTAGTCGATACGCCACAGCTGCACCGCACCGGTCAGCACAATGCCAAACCGTTCTGCCTTTTCGCCTTCGTGTATCACAATTTGCCCTCTGTCATAGTGCTGCACCGTGACTTGCAGGCAGTGCAGCATGGCGGACAAGTCGCTTTCGGCAATGTGAGCAAACAGCGGACACTGCTTTAAAATTGGAAAAAATTTCTCCATGTGAACCTCCGTTTTGTTGAAATTTCAACATACAAGATGCTGTTATTATACTATAATGGATACAGAAAGTCAAGGCAACAGTATCGAAAGGCAAAACTACACAAAGCTTTTGCGTATGATATGAGGAGGAATACACATGATAAGAAAAATCATTCACATTGACCGTGACAAATGCAACGGCTGTGGAGCCTGTGCCAGGGCGTGTCACGAGGGTGCGATCGACATCATTGACGGAAAGGCGGTGCTGGTGCGGGAACATTTCTGCGACGGTCTGGGCGACTGTCTGCCGGCATGTCCCACCGATGCGATCACTTTTGAGGAACGGGAAGCCCCTGCCTATGACGAAGCAGCTGTGCAGCGTGCCCAGAAGCTGGCACAGAAAAAGCCCTTTTCCGGTTGTCCGGGAATGCGTGCCAAACAGTTTCAGCGAAGCACTGCTCCCGCAGCAGGAGCAGCCTGTCCCAGTCAGCTTTCCCAGTGGCCGGTGCAGATCAAGCTGGCAGGTGTCATGGCACCCTATTTTGATGATGCCGATCTGCTGATCGCGGCAGACTGTACCGCCTATGCCTACGGAAATTTTCACGAAAAATTTATCCGCGGGAGAATCACTCTGATCGGCTGTCCCAAGCTGGACGCGGTGGACTATGCGGAAAAGCTGACGGCGATTTTTGCGGCACATTCCATTCGCAGTGTCACTGTGGCACGAATGGAAGTGCCCTGCTGCGGCGGTATCGAACAGGCAGTGCAGCGTGCCATTGCGGCAAGCGGAAAAGACATTTCTTGTCACGTAACGGTGATTGGAACAGACGGAACCATTCAGGAGGAGAGATAACATGGAACAGAAAATGTTTTGCTACCAGTGTGAACAGACTGTGGGCTGTACAGCATGTACCGGAGCCGCAGGCGTGTGCGGCAAAAAAGCCGGCACAGCGAAGCTACAGGACGAACTGACCGGTGCTCTGATCGGACTGGCGAGAGCCGTGGACGGCAATGAAGATCTTGTTACAGAAAAGACAGATGCGTTGATGATCGAGAGCCTGTTTATGACTCTGACCAATGTCAATTTTGATGACAGCCGGATTCAGGCACAAATCGACCGCGTGCATCGGGAACAGGGCAGAATGATTCCCCGGTGTGCCGTCTGTGCATCGCCCTGCGGCAGAAACGAAGATTACAACATGGAACAGCTGTGGCAGGCGGAAGAAAATATCCGTTCGCTGAAATCGCTGCTGCTGTTCGGACTGCGTGGCATGGCAGCCTATGCTTATCATGCTATGGTGCTGGGTTATACAGACAACACGGTAAATCAGTTCTTCTATGAAGCACTGATGCAGATCGGGCTGGATCTGACCATGGAGGAACTGCTGCCGGAAGTGCTGAAGCTGGGAGAAGTCAACCTTCGCTGTATGGCACTGCTGGATCGTGCCAACACGGAAACCTACGGCACACCGGAGCCGACCAAGGTATCCATGCAGATCGATGCCGGCCCGTTTATTGTAGTTACCGGACACGACCTGAAAGACCTCCAGCTGCTGCTGGAACAGACCAAGGACAAGGGCATTGCCGTCTACACACACGGAGAGATGCTGCCGGCACATGCGTACCCGAAGCTGAAAGCTTATCCGCATCTCAAGGGCAATTTCGGAACAGCATGGCAGAACCAGCAGAAAGAATTCGATGCCATTCCGGCACCGGTGCTGTTTACTACCAACTGCCTGATGCCGCCGAAGCCCAGCTATGCCGACCGTGTTTTTACCACAGAAGCAGTGGGCTTTCCGGAAATGGTACACATCGGCAAGGATAAGGACTTCACGCCAGTCATCGAAAAGGCACTGGAACTGGGCGGCTATGCAGCACCGCAGCAGCAGACCGGCATCAATGGCGGCACAGAACTGACGACCGGATTCGGACACGGTGCTGTACTGTCGGTAGCGGACAAGGTGGTGAACGCTGTCAAGGCAGGAAAGATTCGGCACTTCTTCTTGGTCGGCGGCTGTGACGGTGCCAAGGCGGGACGAAACTATTACACAGAATTCGTAAAGCAGACACCGCCGGACACTATTGTGCTGACACTGGCATGCGGCAAGTATCGGTTCCATGATCTGGATCTGGGCACCATTGACGGGCTGCCGCGAATCATGGACATGGGACAGTGTAATGATGCCTATAGTGCGATTCAGGTCGCAGTGGCACTGGCAGAGGCATTCGGCTGCGGTGTCAACGAACTGCCCCTGTCCTATGTGCTGTCGTGGTACGAACAGAAAGCAGTCTGCATTCTGTTGACACTGCTGCATCTGGGAATCCGGAATATCCGGCTTGGCCCGTCGCTGCCGGCATTCCTGTCACCGGACGTGCTGCAATATCTGGTAGACAGCTACGGTATCGCCCCGATCACCACACCGGAGCAGGACTTGGCGGAATTGCTACAGTAACTGAATTGCGATATAGAGAAAATCAAAAAGCCATACCCCAGAGAATAAACGCTCTGCGGTATGGCTTTTTACTTATGGTGTTATAATTTGTGTGGTATTGCCTCGAATTATTCCGAACGCAGTGCCACAACAGGGTCTTTCTTTGCCGCACTCTTGGACGGGATAAATCCGGCAATCAATGTCAGCAGAACACTGATCGCAATCAGAATGATCGCTGCCGGAACGGGGAGAACCGCACTCAGATTCTGAATGCCGGTGAGGTGGTGTACCAGCAGGTTGATCGGAATGCAGAGCAGATATGTGACCACGATACCCAGCAAACCAGAGGTAAATCCAATGATAATGGTTTCCGCATTGAACATGCTGGAAACATCTCGCTTTGATGCACCGATCGCACGGAGAATACCGATTTCCTTGGTGCGTTCCTGTACAGAGATCAACGTGATAACGCCGATCATAATGGAGGAAACGATCAGCGAAATGGCAACAAATGCGATCAGCACATAGGTAATGGTGTTGATGATCTTCGTCACCGAGGACATCATCAGCCCCACATAGTCGGTATACTGGATCTGTGCCATTTCGTCCTTGCCCTCGTTGTAGTCTGCAATGGCATCTTCGATCACATCCTTGTCCTCAAAGGTTGCTGCATAGAGATTGATCGATGCAGGGTCGTCCAGATCAATATCCCCCAGTGCTTTCAGGTTGTCCTCATAGGTGGAATCGGAGAACTGCATCATTTCGTCATAGTAATTCGCACACTGTTCCGTGGTCAGGGTGGGGAGCAGCTGGTTCAAAGCTCCTACCAGTTCTGCCGGCTGCATGGCAGCCATTTGCTGCTGTACCTGCTGGGCATACTGTGCTTTGACTTGCTGCTGCATCATCTGGGTGAATGTGTCGGTGATTTCGTCGTCACTCATGGATTCCAGATAGGACTGCACATCGCTTTCGCTCATGCTCATCTGCTGTGTCATGCCCTGCAGCATTGCCGCTTCCATATCGCTGCGGCTCATGCCCTGCATTGCCTGCTGTACGGAATCGTTCAGCTGTTCCTCGGTGGGAATGCTCATTATCTGTACATATGCCTGTGCTTTTCCGCCGTCGTCCAGTTCGTTCAGATATTCCAGAAAGGCAGTCTGCTTGTCCGCATCAGAGGTGCTGCCGGAGGTATCCTTGAACGGCAGACCGGTGAAAATATCGGTGTTCTTGCTGTCCTTCTGGGCAGTGATCGCATCGGATTCCTTGCTGTGTTCAATGATATACTTGGTCAGGTCGCTGGTATAGGCAATGGAGCCGGACAGCATCGGAGCAGTGGTATCTTCATTGGGGCGGATAATGCCAGTCACTTTCAGTTTCAGACCGTTGTCATAGAGGTACTGCAAGCCGGCTTCGGTGTCCCGCAGGTCGGTGTACAGCCCTGTGCTTTCGTCATAGCGGTAGCAGTCGGAATTCAGGATCGTGCGGAAGTCCATGCTACAAATGTCGGCATAGGACCAGCTTTTGTTGTCCTTTTGCAGTTCCTTGCTGTTCACTGCCGCTTCCATGATGCTGTCCACATCCTCTTTCGGTTCCAGACCGAGGGCGTATAATGTCATGTCGTCCAGTTCGTTGTTTTCGTCCAGCACCAGTACGATCTCGTCGTAGCTGTTCGGCCATGAGCCGTAGACCACATCGTACTGCTTTTTCAGCAGGTCGTTGATGGGCTTGCCGTTGTCGCCGGGGAGAAGTTCCTGCCACAGATTCATGGACGAACCGCCCATACCCATGGACATCATCGAGGTAGCGTCTTCGCCGAACATGGAAGTGCTGGCATCGGTCATTGCCTGCATATCAATGCCCATGTGTTCCAGTACCATTTCCTGCATCAGTTCTTCGGTGTCGGAGTGGATAATGGTGCCGTCCACATTTTTGGTGTAGATCAGCATGTCCAGATCGTAGGAATACTGTACGCCGTTGACTGCCCTGTGCAGGTCGCTTTCGCTGTCTTTCCGTTTCGATTCAATATAGGACTTGAAGCTTTTCAGGTCGTTTTCGGAAGTTTCCATGTTGTTCAGAGCGTCCATCATATCGTAGATCGCCGACTTCTTGTACACTGCATCATTGCTGTGGGTGCTGTCCGAGGTGGCATAGCCCATAAAGGTTTCCATCAGGGCACTCAGGTCGGTGTTGGTTTTCTGAATCGTCAGGGGATAAGAGGACAGGGTTTCTTCCTGAATGGTGTTGATGTAGGTGTTGAAGCCCTGCGAAATGGAGAGCACCAGTGCAATGCCAATGATGCCGATGCTTCCTGCGAAAGAAGTCAGCATGGTTCTGCCCTTTTTGGTGAACAGGTTTTTCAGGGACAGGGAGAATGAAGTGCCGAAAGACATAGAGGGCTTTTTCAGCTTTTTGCCGTTTTCGTTTTCCGCCTTGTCTGCCTGTAATTCCCGCTGGTATTCTTCCTCCGTCAGCGGTCTGGAGTCGTCAGTCAGACTGCCGTCCAGGACACGAATGATGCGGGAGGAATACTGCTCTGCCAGTTCCGGATTGTGTGTGACCATGACGATCAGGCGGTCTTTGGAAATCTCCTTGAGGATCTCCATGACCTGAATGCTGGTTTCTGTATCCAGAGCACCGGTAGGCTCGTCCGCCAGAATGATGTCCGGATTGTTGACCAGTGCCCGTGCGATTGCCACACGCTGCATCTGTCCGCCGGACATCTCGCTGGGCTTTTTGGAAAGCTGGTTTCCCAGCCCCACATCTTCCAACGCTTTTTTGGCACGCTTCCGGCGTTCTGCCTTGGACACACCGGACAGCGTCAGAGCCAGTTCCACGTTTTGCAGCACAGTCTGGTGGGGGATCAGGTTATAGCTCTGGAACACGAAGCCGATCGAGTGATTTCGATAGGTGTCCCAGTCGCGGTCTTTGAAATCCTTGGTGGAGCGTCCGTTGATAATGAGGTCGCCCTCGGTGTACTGATCCAGCCCGCCGATAATGTTCAGCATGGTAGTCTTGCCGCAGCCGGACGGTCCCAGAATGGAAACGAATTCGTTCCGTCGGAATCGCAGGTCAATGCCTTTCAGAGCATGGACGGTGTTTTCTCCGGCGAGATAGTCTTTTTTGATTCCTTTTAATTCCAGCATAAAGGTGCTTTTTCCTCCTTTGGTTGCAGGGAAAGTTCCCTTGAGGCAATACCGCACAAAGATTGTGCGACAGATGCGTCGTCAAATTTTTCGT
>OLVW01002249.1_pt1 | contig 14446 bp, 8 predicted proteins | sample 1673301 | NCBI WGS metagenome assembly OLVW01 (sample SAMEA3178941, study PRJEB25190) | human gut metagenome
AGTTTTCGGATTTGAATCTATGCCCAATTAACAACCGTCAGGGAATTGTAATTGATGGTGAAGGTTCAAAGGTTATTTGCAAAGACTAATTTGAAAATTCCCATTTATCAAGCCCTTTGAGAGAGGAGAAATCTTTTCTCAAAGGGCTTTTTCTATTTTTACGGATATTCGCAAACTACAAGAAAAAGCCAAAACTTCATATACTCTAATCACAGAGGAAGTGGAGGTTTTGATATGAGTAACAGTTTAGCGGCAGTACATCCAGAATTGATTGTCGAATGGTCGGATAGGAATTTACCGCTGACACCGGACAGCGTGACTTTCGGCTCGAATAAGAAAGTATGGTGGAAGAGAAGATAAAGCCAGATAGATATGAGGACGTGGGAGAGATTCTGCGTCCCAACGTCCGTGTGGGCTTGCTTTTATTCGGATATTCGTATATAATGTATCGTGTTGAGTATTATCCATGCGGAGGTGCGGTATGAACGGGATCAAGGGCTATATCTCCATTCGGGAGGCGTCCTACCGTTGGGGCGTGTCAGAGCGGCGGGTCAACCAATATTGCGCCGAGGGGCGGATCTCCGGCGCGTCCCGGTTCGGGCGCTCATGGGCGATCCCGGAAAATGCGGAAAAGCCGTCCGACCCGCGCTTTCAGGAACAGCACCGCGATCCCGACAGGACAAGCACCTGACGGATCCCCCTCTGCATTTTAGCATCCGCAAAAAGGGAGTGAACGCTATGACCTGCGATGAGAGCTTGTACCGCCAATATCTGAGCGGCGATGACGAAGGGCTTAATGCCCTGATGAAAAAATACGGTGACCCCCTGACCCTGTATATTGACGGCTATCTGCACGACGTTCACGAGGCGGAGGAGCTGATGCTGGATGTTTTCGCCTATCTGTTCACGAAAAAACCGAAGATACAGGACGGCGGCTTCAAGGCGTATCTCTATAAGGCCGCGCGTCACATGGCACTGCGCCATAAGAGCAAACGAAAGCCCCTGTTCAGTCTGGACGAGCTGACCGGCGAGCCGGACGGGCAGCTGCTGGCGGTGGAGGTCATCCGGACGGAGGAGCGAAACCGCATCCTGCATTTCTGCATGGATGAAATGAACCCGGACTATCGGGAAGTCCTCTATCTCACCTATTTTGAGGATATGAGCTACGCGCAGGCGGCGGAGGTCACGGGAAAAACGGTAAAACAGATCACCAACATGGTGTATCGCGGAAAAGAGAGCCTGCGAAGGCTCTTAGAACGGGAGGGGATCACAAATGCGGAGTCATGAGGAGCGCGTTGCGGAGACGAAGCGGCGCATCGCCAAAATTGAGCGGGAGAAACGGCTGCGGCGCAATACGATCACCATGGCTTCCGCCGTGGCGGCGTGCCTTGCGCTGCTCATTGGCGCGTCCCTCGCCATGCCTGGCATCGCCGCAAATATCCAGACAGGCGACTATTCCGGCTTTGAAACGGCGGCAAGCATCTTTCACGGCGGTGCGGCTTTGGGATACATCGTCATCGGGCTTTTGGCGTTTTTACTCGGCGTGTGTGTGACCGTTCTGTGCTTCTGGCTGCGGCAGATGAACCGGGAGGACGATCAGAACAACGAAAGCGAGGGGATTCATGGAGCTGATTGAGAACCTGCTGCAACTGCTGACCACGTTCGTCGGCGCGCTGCTTTCGGGCATATCCTACCGGAAAAGCGGACGACAGGCATATTTCCTGCTGCTGTGCTTCTACGGCTGCTTTGCCCTTGGCGCGCTCTACTGGACGCTGTATCTGCTGCTGTTCGATACCACACCGCGGGTCTTTTATGTGTCGGAGTTCGGCTGGGTGGCCAGCCTCATCTTCCTGCGCATTTTGCAGGCCACTCTGGCGGGAGCAGATGAGCGAGGCTTCCGCTGCCGCAGGGCGTGGCTCGCGCCTGCGTTCGGTGTGCCGCTGCTGGCGTTCTACTGCATCTTCGGGGATATTCTCTCCAACCTGATCTGGTGCGGCATGATGATATGGCTCTCCTTCTGCGCCATTCGTGGGCTTGTCTATGCGAAAACGCAGACGGATACGGCGCGGAATATGCGGTACTTCCACATCGGCGTGCTGTGCTTTGCGTTCGCGGAGTATCTGCTCTGGACGGTGGGCTGTTTCTGGCCGGATACCTCACCGGCCAGCCCCACCTTCTGGTGCGATATGCTGCTGACGCTTGCGATTCTGGGGCTGCTGCCCGCCACGAGAAAGGCGGTGGAAGCGTGACCTATATCGAAAATATCTTCCTCTGCATGGTGTCGCCACTGCTGGTGGCTGCTCTGTGCATGGGCAGGCGGCAGCTCCGCTTCTTCCTGTTCTGCATTGCCGGGATGGGGGTGTGCCTGCTTTCGGCCTATATCAACACCTTCCTCGCGGCGGTATGTCAGGCGGACGCCCTTGCCGCCACGGCGGAGATCGCGCCGGTGGTGGAGGAAATGATGAAGCTGCTGCCGCTGGTGTTCTATCTTCTGGTATTCGAGCCGGAGGGGGATAAGATCAAGCCCGCCGCCATCACGGTCGCCCTCGCCTTCGCCACCTTCGAAAATGTGTGCTATCTGATCCAAAACGGCGCAGACCGCTTCTCCTTCATCTTCTTCCGGGGCTTCGGCACGGGAGCAATGCACGTCCTCTGCGGTCTGATCGTGGGCGGCGGGCTTGCATACACATGGCGGCGGACGTGGCTGAAGATCGCGGGCACCTGCGGGCTGCTGGGCGCGGCCATCACCCTCCACGCCATCTACAATCTGCTCATCGCCCACGGCGGCGCGGCGCAGTACATCGCTTACGCCCTGCCGGTGCTGCTGGTGGCGGCGGGAAGATGGTCTGTTTTCCGATTATCGCGGAAGTAATAACCGAATATCCACTCCTTGAGAGCTGCTTTTTGGCGGCTCTCAAATTTTTTTGAAAAATTTTGCGTTTTGGGTGAGAGTTTTTTCGATTTTTTGTACCTATATAAGTGAAAGGGTTTTTATCACAGTTCCAGACAAACCGGAAAGGGGGGGCAAACGAAATGTACGATACCGCAAGACGGGTCGCACTCGTCAAGCAGCGGGTGCGGGAAAACACCCGCCGGAGGCAGCGGCGCGGCATCTATGGACTGAGCGCTATGTGTATGCTGCTGTTCGCGGCACTGATGCAGGCGGCGGGCACGGTCGTCGGGCCGGGGCAGCCGGAAGCATGGGGCGTGTTCGGCGCGATGCTGCTGCGGGAGGACGCGGGCGGCTATGTGCTGGTAGGCGTTGTCTCCTTTGCCGCGGCGGCAGCGTTCACCGCGCTGTGCTTCCGGCTCAGAAACAGAGAAAACCAGAAAAAAGGCGGGGCGGACAAACCGAACCGACACGAACAGGAGGAGAAAAGCCAATGAAAAAACGAATACTTAGCATACTGCTCGTCTGCTGCATGGTGCTGACCATGCTGCCGACAGCGGCGTTTGCAGCGGTGAGCGATTCGCTGGGCAACACACCCAAGGAAAATCAGGCGATTTTGGAGCAGCTCGCCGCCCTGACCGGCGGTAGCAGCGACCAGGTGCTTTCCATGCTGAACGCTTTGGGGCTGCTGGATGAAGACGGCAATTTCAAGGTGGATCAAACCATCACGCTGGACGGCCAGGTGTTGACACTGGCGGCTGTCATGGAGCTGCTGGAAAATCCCGCCACGGATCTCACCCGTATAGCCGACGTGGATGGGACTCCGGTGGCGCTGGGCGATTTGAAGACCATGATCCAAATCGAACAGGAGCTGCAGCGGATCAAGGACACCTATTTCTCCGGCAGGGAGTTTACCGGGGAAGCACTGGAGAATCTCAATAGTCTGATGGAGCAGCTGGAGCTGCAGGGCATCAGCTTGCGGTATTCCGCCTCTGCCACAAAGCCTGAGGGCGTTGAGACGGTGGATATGAGCGGCATGATGAGCCAAACGCTGGGGAATCTCGCAAACAACACCTGGAACTCCGGGCCTTTTACTGTATACAGAGGAAAACCGGCCGGCTTTTCCTACCGCATTCAAAAAGGCCAGCTCAGCGATTATATCACCAGTGTGGAGGTCTCGATAGGCGAGACGAGTGAGGTCGTCGAGCAAAGCGACGGGTCCTACAAGCTGACCTATGACGTAGGCTCAACTTTCAGTTTAGGTGGTTGTAAAATCACTGTCAAGGTTCAAACCAAAGGAGGGAACCCAGCCTGGCTCGAGAATTCTTATTCCTATGGCGACCTGCTGGGGATGATTGAATTTTACGATGCGGAAAATCTGGTGTTCTATGACGGCGCCGCTTATGCCGACCACTGTCAGCTCAAGCTAATAAAGACGGTTGGCGCCCCCGCAATACAAACATCAATGACCGCGCCGAACTATGAGGAAAGATACGAAAGCACAACCACAATACAGGGGGATATGTATATTCCTTTGCTGGCAGATGAATACAATGCCCTCGGTGCCAATAATCCGGACTTCGTTGCGCTAAGCGATACCATCAGAATTCTGGATGGCGCTCGCAACTCGGTGCTTCCCGTCGGCTCCGACCCATTTTATCAACCATACCAAATCGACGCCAGCATCGAGTTTAACTGGAGTACCAGCGTAGCTGCCTATACTGGCCCTGCGCCGTATGGCTGGTATAAAAACCAGCCCTTTGCCCCGTTCTATCTGACGGAGTACAAGTTCAATGGAACATCTCTGGAGCTCAGCGGCGACAGAACGAGAGCGCTGGGCTGTACGATCAACAAGGGCGAAACGGTCAACATCTCCCTGCAGTCTACCACGCAAAACAGAGGGGATCAGCGGTACTGGCTGCCCTTCCGACTGTATATGAAAAGTGTACAGGGCGAAATCCAAAATTCCTGGGCCACCACCAAGAACAGCAACGTCACCGCCAGGCTGGTGGACACGGACGCCCCCACCATTCAAAGCGTCACGGCCACGGAGGGAACCTATGCCAGCGGACAGCACGTGCCCATCACAGTTACCTTTAGCGAGTTCGTGGATCTTAGAAACGCCCGCGTGACCATCAATGGCGAAGAGTATACCGCCGCTGAGCTTTCCATGAACGACTACGGCGTCACGGCAATGCTCTGGTACCCGGTGCAGGATACGGATGCCACCACGGTCACCGTCAATGGTATGACCGGCGTGAAGGATGTTTTCGATCATACGCTGGATACCACACACTATCTAAGCGAGCCGATTACCGGCGTTGCGCTGGAGAGCGTCTTGATGCGCAACGCCCCCACCGCACTGACCGCCGACTACGACAACGGCAATGCATCGTTCACGATGAACGCCAACATGGCGCAGGCCTACAAGACCGTATACAGCGATTATCACACCCCGGAAGGCACAGAGCCGAAGGAAGCCCCTTTCCGCCTCGAACTGAGGGACAACTCCACGGATGAAGCAATCCATCTGCAGGTCTATCTGGACACAGAGAAGGAAACCTTCACCATTAGCGACTATGCAATCGCACCCGCAGCTTACACCCGCACCTATACGGTGACGCTGCAGGCCAACGAGGGCACGAAAGACGCTCCTGACTGGGTGAATGTTCTTCCCCTGACCCGGCAGTTCACGGTGGCAAAGAAAGTTTCCGCGCACACGGTAAACGTCGTCCCGGAAGCGAATGACGCCGACTATACGATTTCCCTCGCCGATTCCGCCCGCCCCACGCTTCAGGCCAAGGTTTTGGGGGCAGGCGGTGAGCAGGCCAGCTACATCACCGGTAAATGGAGCAGCAGTGACCCGCTCATTGCCACCATCGACGAGGATACCGGCCTTGTTGCCACCACAGGAACCAAGGTGGGAACCGTCACCTTTACCTTTACGGCGGACAACGGGACTGAGGACCCTGCCGATGATGTGACGGGCCAGTCACAGCCCTATACCGTGACGGCAGGCGATTCCCTGGCACTGGTGATTCCCGGCGGCTCGTCCATCGTGACGCGGGTAAATCAGCCCGCCACCGTGCTGTGGAGCTCCAACGCCGCGCTGATGGCACCGGACAAAGAGTTCAATTACAGGATTGACCTGTATGAGGGCAACTACATGAAAGAGGCGGATCTGAGCGGCCACCAGCCCGTTGCGACTTATACCGCCGGCAAGGATAAAAACAGCGTGCGGATCCCGAAGAATGTGCTCTCCACGCTCTCCTACGGAAATACCCCGGCCTACACGGTATGTGTCTCCATGCCGCACCCCAACGCTGGGGGTGAGGACGTCCGCCTGTCGGCACTTGCCTGGATCATCGTGCAGGCACCACCTGCCACAGCCAAGCTGACACCGCCCCAGAGCATTTACCTCAAGGATACCGACGGCGCCGTCAATATCGACTGGTCGGTGGAAAACACCACTGAGGGCGCCCCTTTGCAGCCCACGCTGACCATTACCCGGGTCACAGAGGACAACACCACCACCAAAGTGGTGGACAGTGCGCCCCTATCCGGTACCTCCGGAAGTTACTCCCTGTCACTATGGAGTGTGGAAGCCGGCAATCTGAAGGACACCTATCAGGTGGTTTTGAGCGTGGAGAACCCTGGTGAGGAATCTCCCAGCACCGACTCCTTCCCCCTGTATGTCTACGATGCCGACGCACTGAAGGTGCAGGACGACAAAGGAGACACGATTTCTAAGCTGACCATGGACAATACCTCCAAGGTCAGCGGCAGCCTGCCCACTGATACAGCTGAAATTTTGCAGCTGCGCCAGGAGCTGGGGCTGATCGAGTACATCGGCATCAACTATGACGAGTACGGATGGAACTCCTTTAAAGACGGCATCCAGTGGCTCTCCAGCAACAACAATGCCATTTCCGTCAACTACAAGCAGGGCGGACTGTATGAGGACATCAGAAACTTCTCCTTTGATTCCTACCTTCCCGAAACCAAAATGGCGCTGTCCGGCTTGGCCAACGGCACCGCAACCGTCACGGCTACCCATGCCGCCACGGGCATGAGCGCCGCCGTACAGGTGACAGCGAAAACGCTGCAAAATAAGTTCTATCTCTTCCAGCTGACGCCTGCAGCGGAAACTACGCTGCAATATACCGACGGTACAGGTGTGCCCAAAACGGTCACGACCAACAGTGAAGGCGTGCTGGCGCTTTACGAACCCAACGGGATCGCCAGTGAGGTGTCTCTGCGGTCCGGCTCCGGCGCGGATATTTATCTGGGCACCATCTATAAAGAAAATCTGCGTTCCGGCGAGCGGGATGCCACAAAACTGCAGCTTTATCCCTTGAATACCTTCAGCCTTCGGCGAGTCGCCCGGGCATCTGTGACGCTCATCACGCCGGGCGGCGATCCGCTGGCGAACAAGACGGTGACCGTTCGCGGCGGCGTTTATAAAAACGGAGGCTACTGCCAGACAGCTCTGCTGGGCTCCAGAGCAGGAGCACTTGTCAGCGGCATCACCGGCGACACCTATACCACGGATGCGGCGGGAAATATAACCGTCTATCTGGATTCCACCCAGTTCTGGTCGGCCGAAAAGGGCGAGAGCAACACCACGGCGCTTTCCGCTCTGGATCAGCTGGAGTACATTCTGGAGATCAGCGCAATTGACGGCGACAAGTACTATCCACTGCTGCTGACCGTCAACGGCAAGCTGGGCGTGGACGATGTAATGCGCACCGCAGAGGGCGTTGTCTCTCTGGAAAGCGTGCCGCCGGGGGAGGAAAACAAGCCCTTCATTGTGGCGCAAAGCGTTGATTACGGTCTTGCCAACGGTCAGAAAGTGGATGTCCGCAACTCGACCGGGAAGATCGGCCCTAACAGCAGCTTTAAAACAGCAACCCTGCACACCACCATGTTCCTCTGGGGCGAGAAGATTGCCGACGCGCGGAATTACAGTCTCAAGCTGGCGGACGAATACGGCGTTCTTCCTGCCGCCCAGAGCAGCAGTACCAAGCAGTATCCCTTCTCATCCATCCCTGTAGCGGAAAACGATCTGACCCTCACCGAGGCCACCATGACCACTTCTGGATGGATCGCCGACGGCAAGGATGTGGGTATGAAAACGCAGCTGAGCCTGAACGGCAGCCTGCTGCAGGAGAAAATAATGCCCTTCCGGGTCGTTGATTTGACCCGAGTGCCCAAGGTGACAGAGGATGACCGCGTCACCGGTATTCTGGCGACGATGGGAGCCTCCAGTGTAGTGAAGGGAGTCGACTTTGGCGGAGTGGGCGACAGTAACATTCTCAAGGTGCTGACCGGACGGCTGGATGATCTGAGCGGTCCGGTGAAAAGTTCCGTGTTCAAAATGATCATCACCCCCAGCGAAGATCCCTCCGTGTTCCGTGCCATGATTTGGGCCGGGTACAACACGCTGGAGATGGAGGACATGGACTATTCCGAGGACGGCGTGGCGTTGGGTGCGAATGTGCTGACGCAGAACCTGGAGGTGGGCGTGCCCGGAACCGGGGACCTGAGCCAGATGGCCCAGGGAACCTATGATCCCAAGGGGGACTACAAAACCAACTCCTTGGCCGACAATGTCACCAGCACGGATCTCAACTTGCAGTTGGAGGGCTTTTACGAAGCGGAAATCCGCTATAACGCCGAAAAAAAGGAGTGGGAGGTTTTCACCGTAGGCGGCGGCTTTACCGCCGGCGTTGGCGTGGGCTTCTCCTTCAGCGTGAACGCCATGGCTGGCCCCGTGCCGTTGACAGCAACCTTTGAGCTGGGCGGTGCCATTCAGCTGGATTTCCGTACCGCAGTGCGCTACGGCCAGCAGGGACAGGGCACAGAGCTTGCCTGGAGCGATCCCACGGCCACGGCAGTGAATGACTTTTTGACCACGCTGCGTATCAACGCCTATGTCCACGCGTTTGGCGGCATTGGCTTTGACTATTCGATCGTAGCGCTGAAGATCGGCCTATTCGGCAATTTGGATGTGGACAGTCAGAATAAGTTCCTTTCCCGCACCTATCTTGCCGACGAGACAAAGCGCCAGATCAACGGTCAGGCCCTGGGGATCCAAAGCGAAGTGGGAATCAAATTTGTGGCCACCTTCCTGTTTATCTCCTACGAGGCGGTGATCGCCTCCGGAACCTTTGGAGCCACCAAGACTTTTAATAACTGGAAAACAATCGACGACTACTGGAATAGCGCCACCAGTGGGCTGAGCCTTGCCTCGCTGCGGATGGCGGCGGCCCAGAGCGGAATGCAGGTGGCTTCTGCCAGTGCGACGCTCCAAAGCCGGGACTATCTGGAGCAATATGCCCGTACTTGGGGCCAGCCCCAGCAGCGGATGATGCTGTTCTCTCTGAACTCCACCAGTGGGCTGGAAAACATCCAGACCAATGCCAACCCCACATCCTATCCACAGCTCAGCGATGACGGGAAGGTATTGGCCTACATCAACGACGGCAACATCGGCAATATTTACGCCAGCCGGGCACATTTCTCCACCCTCAAGGGCGGCGTCTATTCTGTCTCCAGCCAAATTGACGATCCCACAGGGTTCCCCGGCTACGGCGACACGAGCGTTTCTTTGTCTGGCACTGGCAGCTTCGCGGCGGCGGCTTGGGTTCGCATGGGCACCGACCTGCCGGGTAAAAATGCCGGTGATCCCGTGACATTGGAAGAGCAAAACCTGCTGATGAACAGCACGGAGATCGTAGTGTCCGTCTATAACGGCACAACCTGGACTTCCACCCGCCTAACCAACGACGGCACGCCGGATCTGGCCCCAGCCACGGCAGTGGGCGGCGACGGCAAGGCCATCGTGTTCTGGCGCAGCGTCTACACCCCCGATCCCGGTACGCAGGGCAGCAACAACCTGCTGAACTTCACTACCAGAGATTGTATCATGTACCGTTGCTATAACAGCGGCACCTGGAGCGAGGCCAAAATGCTTTATAACGGTGCTACTGGCAGCGTGAAGGCGTTGCAGGCGGCCATGCTGCCCGACGGAACCGCTATGGCGGTTTACTCGCTGGACCGCAGCGAAACCGGAGATACCTCCGACTACGAGATCGCCTATTGTACCGTGGCTGCTAACGGAACTCCCGGTACAGCCATGCTGGCAACCCGTGACAGCAATCTTGACGAAAACCCCCAGGTCATTGCAGCCAACTTCGGCGGCGGGGATGACCGATTTGTCATCGGTTGGCATAGTGTCCGAGACGGCAGCAGCGATATCCAGCTGTTGGCTGTGGACGGCGGAGGCACCATGTCCAACAGCTTCCCCGGCTCTCTGTCTGCCCTGACCAGCAGCGGCAACGCCGTCGTGGGCGGAGACTTCCGCTTCGCTTCCCTCAGTGGGGATCATCGCAGCCTCAATGATCTTACCATCGTCTGGAATGAGACTGTCAATGACGCCAACGGCGCGGTAGATCACGGCATTTTGAAGGCGGCCAAGCTGCGCTATGCCGCAAATACCTACACGCTCTCCGCACCATTGGAACTGGCAGAGCTGCCGCCTCGCACGCTGGCTGACCACTTTGATGCCTATGTCAGCGGCAGCAATCAGGTGCAGGCTGCCATTCAGGCCACCCGGTATGACGATGAAAAGCCGGAGGTAATCGGCGGCGTGACCGTTCCGGGTGAGGAAACGATCCTCTATACCGCTACCTCTAATTTTATCACCGATGCGGTGGCAGTGGAACAGATCGGTGTGGATTATGCAACGCTGGCGCTGAACAGCCTGACACCCATTCGCTTTACCATCCGCAACACCGGGCTGAACGATGTGACAAACCTAACGGTCAAGCTTGGCAGCGGGGAAACCGCCACCCTTACGGAAAAACTGCTGCCCAATGAAAGCACCACCCTTACCGTCTGGCACCATGTGAGAGACCGCGTGACCGACCCGAGCTATACCATCACCGCCGCCGGCGGCATCAACGAAAACGGCACAGTGTATCTGGATTATCCCGACATTGGCATCTCGCAAATGGAAGTGATTGCGGAGAGCGCCGGCAAGCGCACGGTGCGCATGACCCTCTATAATTCCTCTGCCGCCACGCTGGCCGACGGAAAGAACCGCGAGGTGAAGCTTGCGTTCTATGCGGATGATCTGCATACCAAGCCTGCAGAGGTAGCCTGCACCACAAACGGCGTATCGGTTAGCGGTAATGAAATCACCGTTTCCGGAGACAGCGCCCTCGCCCGCATCGATCAGGGAACCTTTACACTGGACCTGACCTATGATCTGGGCAGGTATATGACATCCATTGGCAAAACCGAGATCCCCAATGTGGGTACCTATCTGTACGCCGAGGCGTGGGCGGAAGGCCAGATCGGTGGAACGGGAGGCAATCAGCGCCTCCCGGAGTATGACGGCAGTGACAGCGCGGCCAGCGTCCATATGACCGGCGCACTGGCCCGCACCGGAGAGCAGCTGACGATGGATGTGACACAGGGGAACGACGGCAACGGTCACAGCACCGCCGCCATTACCCTGCGCAATAACTGCCTGCAGTCTCAGACTAGCGCAGAGCTGGTGGCCACGCTGCTGGATGCTGCCGGGACCGTTCTGGAAACGAAAAAGACCAGTATTGGCGGTGCCATCTCCGGGGAAACCTTCCAGACAGAAACCGTCACCTTCTCCCGGCTTGGCACCCGCGTAGTGGTGCGAGCCGCAGTGCCCGGTAATGACCTTCTGACCTTTGAAGGTCTGGCAGTGGGGCTCGGCGATTTTACCGCCAACGGAACGAACTATACCTATACGCTGCAAAATGATAGCGGAGCAACATCTACGCTAGTCACAGCGGTGTCTGGAAACGGTGGGTCCGTGAGCATCAACGGACAGGATCTGTCCACCGGCGGCAGCGCAACCGTTGCTATCCCCAACAGCGGCACAACCAACATTGTCGTGGAGATCGGCACTAAAACCTACACGCTGACGATTCTGCGCAATAGCGGCACAGGCGGCGGAGCGACCAGCTACACCCTCACCTTCGACACCAACGGCGGAAGTACCATCGCGCCCATCACCCAGGACTACGGCACCGCCATCACCGCCCCCGCCGATCCCACCAAGACCGGCTACACCTTCGCAGGGTGGACCCCGGCCATCCCCACCACCATGCCCGCCGAAAACCTGACCGTCACGGCTCAGTGGCGCTACAATGGCGGTGGAAGCAGCGGCTACAGCTACTACACCATCAAGGCAACTGCCGGGGCGGGCGGCTCTATTTCTCCCACCGGCAGCGTCAGCGTCCGTGAGGGCAGAGATCAGACCTTTACCATCACCCCAGATAAGGGCTATGCCGTCTCCAACGTCAAGATCGACGGCAAGAGCATCGGCGCGGTGAAGTCCTACACCTTTGAGAATGTCCGCAGAACCCATACCATCGAGGTCATCTTTATGAAGGCCAACGGCAACCCCCAGACCGGCGTGTTTGTGGATGTAGCCACCGGCAGCTATTATGAGGACGCTGTGGATTGGGCGGTGGAGAACGGCATTACGCAGGGAACCGATGATACCCATTTCGTCCCGGACGGCATCTGCACCCGTGCGCAGGCCGTGGCCTTCCTGTGGCGTGCCGCTGGCAGTCCCAAGCCCGAAACCTGCACCATGCCCTTCGCCGACGTCCCCGCGGGCAGCTATTATTACGACGCTGTGCTGTGGGCGGTGGAGAACGGCATCGCCAAGGGTACCAGCGACACCACGTTCAGCCCCAACATGACCTGCTCCCGCGCCCAAATCGTCACCTTCCTGTGGCGTTCTGAGAAGTCTCCGGCAGCGGGTACAGCCAATCCCTTTGCCGATGTGAAATCCACCGCCTACTATGCCGACGCGGTACTGTGGGCAGTCAAGGAGAACATCGCCAAGGGAACCACCAACACCACATTCAGCCCCGACGCGGATTGCACCAGAGCGCAGATCGTGACCTTCCTCTGGCGCTGCAAGAAGTGAACGGCTGACATACGGCTAAACATCAAAGCCGCTGGCATGACCCCATAAGCGAACATCGGACAGCGCAGTGGACGGGCATCTCGCCCTGAAGCTGCGCTGTTCTCTTTTCGCTGCGAGAAACAAATCAATGACATTTTGAGCTGCGCCGCTATCCCAGCGCGGCAAGGAGACAGCATTATGAAAAGAATCACAAGAATCATTCGTCCGATCATCTGCATGGCCGTCCTTCTCTTTGCTATGACCACGGCAGTCATGGGCTGCTATCAGAAAGAGACGGAGCCTATCGACATTCCCGGCAGAACGCGTTCCGGCACATCTGCACCTCAGCCATCAGCGACTCCCGCAGGCGAAGTTATCCCCTCGGTGGACAGGCAGGCAGAGTTGGCGGAAGCCAGAGCGAAGAATCCCGACACCGCGGCATGGCTGTATATTCCCGGTGCGGAGATTGACGATCCCGTGATGCAGGCGGAGGACAACGGCTATTACCTGAAGCTGGATGAAAACGGTGAGTATGCCATGTGGGGCTGCTATTATGCCCATTGTGAAAATGAAATCGGCGGCAGGGATAAGCTGGACAAAAACGCCACCATTTTCGGTCACTCCGCCAGCAACTGCGACCCGGACGGTATGCGGTTTACCAAGCTCTACCGTTATATGGACGCAGACTTCGCAAAGGAGCATCCGTATATCCATCTCTCTGCGGATGGCGAGGACATGATTTTCCAGATCACCGCTCTATTCGTCACGGATATTGGTTTTGACTATATTGCACCTGATCCCACGGGAGATGACCTGACCAGCTTCTTTGAGACGGTTGCGCGGAAAAACTGGCTGGATATTGACGGTGTGACCTTCTCCGAGGGGGATACCTTCCTGACCCTCTCCACCTGCTGCCGGAAGTATGACAAGGCCAACAGCGGCAATCAGCGGCTTGTGGTCATGGCAAAGCTGCTGCCGGAGGGGGCCACGGAACAGGCGTTCACCGTCAAGCTGGTGAGGAAGCCGGAAATGCCCTGAAAGAAATCAGAATACGACGATAACAGGACACCCATCCTTGCGGTACTGAAAAGCAGCGTATGGTATAGGGAAAACGGCGGCTGCTCTGTACGGGGCAGCCGTCGTTTTTGCTGTCCCAACATTTTTCAGATGAAAGGGACCTATGCGTATGACAGGAGAGCACAGGAGGTGCCGCTAATGCTGCGGCGACGAGCCGCGCCGGGAGCATAACCGGGCGATACCCGGACACCGTAGGATACCTATGCCCTCCGACAGCCGCCGACAATTTCCATACTGAACCGCGCCCAAGCGCCCATACAGGCTTTTATGCCTGTGTGGGCGCTTTTTGTCGTTCACGGCACTTCTCCGCCGTGGGCTGCCGCTCCCTGCCGCCCTTCGTTCAGGCCTTTTTACCCACTCGGATCTGAACGGAGGAACAAAATGTTTAATAGAAAAAGCATCTATGCGCTGAATAAGAAAGACCCCGATGCCATCGTTTATATGGACGCCAATGAAGTCATCGTCCGCCTGACCCGCGAGGACTTTGCCAGCGAGGAAGAATTTCTGAAATGGAAATC
>OLVW01002266.1_pt1 | contig 14378 bp, 18 predicted proteins | sample 1673301 | NCBI WGS metagenome assembly OLVW01 (sample SAMEA3178941, study PRJEB25190) | human gut metagenome
CGTTCCCGCCGTAGAGGTAGGAGGTGCTTACGATATTATCGCCTGCCTGGGCGATGCCCTTCATGTACACCTCGCGGTCGGAAATGCGGTCGGTGAGCGCGGATTTCAGCAGATGCTTGATTTCGATGTCGTTCACTGGGCTGCGCTCCATTGCGGAGAGGTAGTCGGACTTGTCGATAAGGCTCCAGTCAACCACGAGTTTAAGTTCGGTTTTGAGGATATGGTCGAGCCAAATCCGCCCGCTGCGCCCGTTTCCCTCGCGGAAAGGGTGGGCAATATTCATCTCAACGTATTTTTCGATTATCTCGTCAAAGGTGGACTGCGGCATTGCGTCAATGCTGTCAAGCGCGGGTTTCAGGTACTGCGCCGAGGCAAAACGGAAAAATCCCTTAGCAATGTTTTCCGTGCGTATCTCCCCGGCAAAGGCGTATATTTCCCCGAACAGAAAACGGTGTATCTCCGCAAGCGTTGCGAATACTCCCGCGGGTTTATCGTCAAGAAAGCGTGTTTCAAACAGCTTCAGCGCCTGTTCCTTGCTGATTTTTTCCTCGGCTTTTTCGAGTTCTGCGGAAGTCGTAATTCCAAGCTTATTCGGCAGACAGCCCATTTTTATCACCACCCATTTTCCTTATTATACACCAAATCAAACGGCTTTGTCAAGCAAAAATGCGCGTGTGAAAGTCAACAATGCGACATGATGTCCCATTGTTTGAGGGCGGTTTTCATGCACTTGTCCGTTTGGCAGGAATAGCGTGGTGAACCACGCTATCTAACACCGCACCGCCAAAGGCGGCGCAAATGATTAAAAGCCGCGATTTTGGTGAGATTATTAACCACCGCATTTTATAACCTAATAATGAAAACCGCCGTTTGATGGTTGTCATACATTCCACATTTGATCATACCATGCGCCGCCTTTGGCGGAGCGGTGTTGAGTAGATGTGGTCACACATCTATTCCTGCTTAGGTATAATCTATCTTGCCGACAATGCGACATCATGTTCTATTGTTACGAAAAAGCAAGCTTGAAAGTGCGCTTTGAAATTATTCATTTTCCGAACCCTGAGCGTGGGGGTCAGTCTTTAATTCCAACTTCATGCCCTCTGTTTCGACAAGGAATTTTATGCGATCGGCTATCATTGCAATGTGCTTGATGTTCCTCGGCAGGACAGCAAAGGTGATAAAATCATAGTCCTCGTCATACACCATGCTAAACGATACCCCGTTATAAACGCAGTCGTATTCGGTGCTCCAAATGGATTGGTGATAATGCTCTTGTTTGCAATCAAAAATTCCGAACTTGTAAAACAGTGAGATATAAAAATACAACTCGGCACCTGCGCCATCTTCATGCTGCTCAAAAAAGGCGGTGGGAATGTAATCTTTAAGATGAAATAACAACTCAAAGCAATTGGAATACCCTGCTTCGGATTTCATGCGTTTTATTTCAATCATTATCAAGACCTCTTTTTTGAATATTGTACCATTAGTCAACAATTATGTCAAGCAAAAAATATAAAACATGATTTGCGCGGCAGGGCGAAGTCTGCATTCAAGCGCAAATCATTTGAAAGGAGCACCCCATGCCCAGCAAAAGAAAGCGCGGAAACGCGTATGAACTCCGCGCGTCCTGCGGCTTCAACGCCAAGGGAAAGCGCATAATGAAAACCCGCACCTGGAAGCCGCCCTACGGCATGACGGAAGCGCAGGCGGAAAAGGAAGCTACCCGTCAGGCGTTCCTGTTTGAAGAGGAAATACGCCGCGGGGAAGTCCTCGACCAGTCCACGAAGATGGAGGATTTCCTCGTGAAGTGGCTGCATAATTACGCCGAAAAGCAGCTCCGCGCGACCACGCTGACGGGCTACAAATCCATGCTGCCGAGGATTAATGCGGCGTTCGGGAAGATGAAAATTTCGGATATACGCCCGACCCACCTGCTCGCGTTCTACGATAATCTGTCGGACGTCGGGGTGCGCGGGGACGAGTATTTCACCGCCACCGAGTTAGTCGGGGAACTTGCGGCGGAGCGCTTCTCAACGCGGAAAGCGTTCTTCACCGCCGCAGGAATTTCCAAGCGTACGTCCCAGAGTATGTTCGCGGGGGGGAAAGTCACGGGGGATACCGCCGAGCGGGTCTGCGCGGTACTGGGCGCGGATTTCGACGAGCTGTTCACCTCGGACGAGGGCGGGACGCTCTCCGCGAATACGATACGGCATTACCACCGATTATTGTCCGTGATATTCAGCACGGCGGTGAGCTGGCAGGTGATATACTCGAACCCCTGCGAACGCGTGAAGCCCCCGAAAATGCGCCGTAAGGAAAGCCGCTACCTCGACGAGGACGGAGTTTCGGAGGTAATCGCGGCGCTGGCTGACGAGCCGTACGACTACTCGGTGATGGTCAGAATGCTGATATATTCGGGGTTACGCCGCGGGGAACTGCTCGGTCTGGAGTGGAGCGACCTGAACGTGCAGACCGGGTGCATTTCCGTGGAGCGGAGCCTGCTGTACTCCCCGGAGCGGGGTGTGTTCGTGGACGACACGAAAACGGACGGCTCGCACAGGATACTGCGCCTGCCGAAGTCCGCGCTGGATTTACTGGAGGAGTACCGCGCTTGGCAGGAGGGGCGTAAGTCGGAGTTAGGCTCGATCTGGCAGGACAGCGACCGCATATTCACGGCGTGGGACGGCGGAATGCTCAATCCGGAAGCGCTGTCGAAGTGGTTCCACAAGTTCATCGTGCGCAAGGGGCTTCCGGACGTGAGTATCCACGGTCTGCGGCATACGAACGCGACTCTGCTCATCGCCGGGGGAGTTCCGCTGAAAACGGTGTCGAGCAGGCTGGGGCATTCCAGCATTTCCACCACCGGAAACATCTACGCTCACGCGGTGCGGTCAGCGGACGAAACCGCCGCCGAGGTGCTGGAGGAGGTGCTGGGGAAGAAGGAGCAGAACAATGGGACATGATGTCGCAATGTTTGGAAAACAAATTTTTGCATAATATTGCGTAAAATGTGCAAAATAATGCCTGTAAAGTGCAAATTATTGCGTTAAAGTGTCAACGTTTTGCAGAAAATTTTCAAAATGAGTTGACAAACCCATTGCATAATGTTATAATATTGTTGTGGAATGGTTGCGTTCTAATCAAAGGAGAACCATTATGTTATTAAATTTTACTGTTAAAAATTACAAGTCGTTTCGGGACGAGAATGTTTTTTCAATGGTTCCTGCACCCAAGCAGAAAGGGCTTGATTACAGCATTTGCTGCGAAAAAATCAAGCGGAAGAATGTCAAAGCACTGTGCTCGGCTGTGATGTACGGTCCGAATGCTTCCGGCAAGACAAATATCATCGGCGCTATGGATACATTCCGCGCCATCGTTCTGCGCGGGAATATTCGCAACAGCGAGAAACAGACCACTCCGAATGCGGCGGCGTATTCTCTTGAACTTATCCCTAATAAGGATAGCGCAGAGCCTGTAATAATGGCGATTGAGTTCGTTGACGGAGGCGTCAAGATTGGTTATAGCATGACGCTCGACCTTGGACTTTTCCTTGAAGGGGACAGCGAGCGCAAGGTGTTGTTGGAAACATTGTTTGTTAATGATGAGATGATTTTCGAGCGAACCGGCACGCTTAAAATAGGCAAGCTGTCTGCAATAAAACCGTTTCTTCTGGATTCAAGCATTGAGAGCAATAGCAGTCTTGTGGAAATTGCAGCGAAATCGCTGATAAATGACGAACTGTTTCTGACAGGCGCTTTCAAGCTGTTATTTGCGCCGAAACTTGTTAAACAGATTACAGATTGGCTTACTGATAAGTTCGTGATAATATATGAGGCAAATGAACTTCAGTGTGTCAGGAGTGTTGCTAATCCTCAGAAACAGACATTGTATGTCGACGATGTGACCGAGTCTGCTGCAAAGCTGTTTGGAATCAACTCTAACTGTATTGGCTATGTAACCGGAGAGGACGATTCAACACAGCTTTACTCATCTTTTGATGACCTTTCAAGCGGAAAAAAAGCACTCATTCCATCTGAAATCTATGAATCCCTTGGTACAAGGAGATTCCTCAATATCTTTCCATTGTTGGTTCGTGCGTTGAATGTCGGCGGTACGCTTGTCATGGACGAGTTTGACGCTTCAATTCACCCAATGGCGCTGATGAATATTGTAAATATATTTCATAACGACGAGGTAAATATCAACCATGCACAGCTTATATTCAATACCCACAATCCGATATTCCTCAACTCCAATATGTTCCGCAGGGACGAGATAAAGTTTGTGGAGCGCGATGAGGAAACTCATGCAAGCACTATATATGCACTGTCTGACTTCGGCACAGCCGGTGAGAACGGCGTCCGCAAGGGCGACGATTATATGAAAAATTACTTTATCGACCAGTATGGTGCGATTTCTGATATCGACTTTACCGACCTGATAAAGAACGTCCTTGGTATCGGTGAGGAGGCTGCGGAAGATTGAAAAAGCTAACGAAAAAGTATTATTTTTCAGTCGAAGGCGACACCGAAGTCTGGTATCTGGACTGGCTTAGGGATATGATCAATTCCGTACCGGAAAGAAAATTCAACGTATCCTTTGTTCGCAAAAAGGAGATCGACCCGATACGCTTTGTAAAATGGCTGTCCATTCAGGACAAGACAATTATTTATCACCTGAGCGATTACGAGAGCAATGACCGTGAACACCAGATGCGGTTTACACGCACAATGGATAAAATGCGCGAAGCAGAAAAGTTGGGCAAGAATGTAAAGTACCTTTTTGGGTACAGCAACTTTACATTTGACTTGTGGATAATTCTTCATAAAGCCAACTGTTTGGGTCAGTTATCAGACAGAAGTCAGTATCTTAACAAGATTAAATCGGTGTTCGGCGAAGAGTTCATGTCGATGGACGAATACAAGGAAGACGGAAATTTTCACCGCTGCCTTTCAAAGCTCACTCTTGACGATGTAAGGGAGGCAGTGCGGCGTTCAGAGAAAATAATGTCGCACAATGCAGAAAACTATTCTCAGGTCGAGTACAGAAAATTCAAGCACTATCGCGAAAATCCGGCACTTGAGGTCGGCACGATAATCGGCGGCATACTTAAGGATTGCGGACTGATGTCCTGAACATAGAAAGCGGAGCTGCAAAGCTCCGCTTTTGCTATATTGGTTACAAGAAAAGCAGTGGTTTTTCACCACAAATCAAGCTGGTTATCAATCAATGATTTCATCGGACGGACTGTTATTTTATCATCTGGCATAATGGTACCGCACAGCAGCGGAGAATCAGGGTTATAACAGCCGAAATTAGCGGCAACAACATTGTAACTATAATTGGCATAGCAATATTTGCACCCATGAGTGCAGGTGTTGTATGATCCGATATCAATGCTGTCAACGCAGCCGCATTCTTCACGCTGGGTGCTGTCCTTTTTGACTTTGAGCTTTGCGCCTACAAGATGCTCGATAAGCTCCTTGTCTATGCAGCTGTTATGTTCGATTCCATAATTACTTAAGTCAATTTGTTCTGCACATGAATATATTTTGAAATTATACCTTTCAGCAATTTCTGAAAAACGCTGTGCGATTTTCACCATCTGGTTCATGTCCAGTTCTCTCAGTCCATTGTTGCGGAAATTCTTTGCGTTCTTTTTGTATTCGTCAACAAAGCTGATAACGCATCTGTGGAATTTTCCATTCAGAGTTTCGGCGAGCTTTTCAAAATAAGTTGCATGGTATTCTATCGAGTATTTCTCTGTTATAATGATCGGGTCATAACGCCAGATGATTCTCTCGGGACCGATCCGCTCCGAAAGTTCGATGAAGGTGTCAATTACTTCCCTGCCCTTGGAGGGAACATTCGGCTCAACATCAGTAGAATACGAATTGAGCGTGAACTGGAAATAAAATTTGAAGTCTTTCAGCTCGTCAAGACGGCTGAGCATGGGTCTGGGATTTTTTGTCCAGAACACGATGCAATCCACAACGTCAGGCGTGAGTTTTATCCGGCTGACCTGATGAATGTTCATCGGGTTTCTGACAAGCACATAACCGTCTTTTATTCTATTAAAGAACCACTCGCTGTAAAATGCGGGAATATCGGTTCTTCGGCTTGCGCTTATTATCATAAGGAATCACTCCTTGTAAATTATTATCTGGGCGCTTGCACATGATTCGTACGGGGCGAAACTATGATATTTGTTTACGAATCTCGGGTCAAATAGCAAATCATTCGAAAAATATTGACCGCCATAATTATACTGATTTCCTCTAACACTGTTTTTAAAATGAAGCTGACAGCAACGGAAACCTGAATGAGACAATTTACGATACAGCGTGTCGAAATAATCTCTGCCGCCGCCCAGTGAGCTAGCAAGGTTGATGTCGTTTATAACGATAGCAGTATCGGGACATACGTTTACTATATAATACACTAGTTTGTTCAAAAAGTCAAGAACGCTTATTTCACCACCATATTTGTGAAAATCTGAAAGCAGATAGTTCATAATGATCAGGTCAGCTTTAAATTCCTTATCTATTAATATAGGAATTACATTGTTTATATTATTGTAGGCAAAGCCAGTTATAATTTCTGAATCATTTGTGGAATAACCATTTATTTCATTATGTAACCGTTCCCATGTATCTTTAAGAAGATCTACTCCAATATACTTTAGCTTGTCAAAATTGTATTCATGTGCGTTGCTTAAACAGTCCAGCGCGAAAAGGTCAGTACAAGGTCCGCAGCCGATAGATAAGGCATTCAGCTTCGATTTGTCCTGCAAATAACTTACCTCGTTCTGGTGGAGCGCATATATTATTTCTGATGTGTATTTGAAAGAGTATTTGCATACATAGTAATCCGAGAGAAATCTGCAATTATAGCTGTGTCTTGCGCCAGGATCACTATGCTTATAGTGTATTTGGTAAAGGCATACACTACAATCGCCTGGACATTCGCATGGGTGATTACAATCTGTACAGGCTCTGTTTTTGTTGGAATAGTCGTTTTTGCAATATTCAAGCATTTCATCGATAAGCATATAATGTTCCTCCAAATCAACATGTTGTTAATGCTATAATAGCACAAATTCCAACATGTGTCAAGGCTTTTCTGCTGATTTATGTAAATTTATGATAAATTCTTATTATAATACTTATTTCCCAAAAACTAGGTGTCATGTTGTATTTCATTCTCTCGCTTCTTGGATATACTAAAGCTATCGGCAAAAAATCAAGAGTATTTTTAGGGAATAATTTGCTAAAATTGCCGATAACGGCAGTCGGAAAATACTTGACGATCTGCATATACTAAGCTATAATATATGCAGATAAACCGCAATATAAGGAGAACCCCATGCGAAAGTTCGACTACACATTCCTGAAAAAATCAGCGTTCCCGCCGACATAATGAATTCCGCGACGGAAACGGACGCGGAACAAAATACCGCGCCGTAATCAAGGCTGAATAACCCCGCGCAGCGCTTACGTTAACGCGCCAACTGAAAGAAAAACCCCCGCTCGCTTTGGACGAACGGGGTCATTTCAACTATAATACTTCTGATTTTTGCTGCGGGGTTTGTCGGGAATGGCGAGCCTGATTTTCCCCTGCCCGACAAGCGGACGAATGATGTGCGTCATCAGGTAGTTTATCGACAGCCTGCCTTTGAAATGCTGCTCGATTTCGGCGCGGGTCCTCGGCGTGCGGCAGAAAATCAGCAGGTCCTCCTCGTTGGCGGTGACGGATGCGGGGGATCTCGGCGCTGTTGTAGAGCGTTGCCCTGAAAATTCCGCGTTCGTTTTCGAATTTCGGCTCGGGCAGACCCGCGTTTTTCATCGCGCTGTACACGGTGGGAATGCCGCTGTACCTGTTCTCAGTGACGTCTATCACCTCGAGCGCGTTTGCGAGGAACGGGTTTCGGGTGTCCGCGGCGACTTTCCCGAGCTTGTCGAGGGTCATTCTTCCGTAAAGACCGCCCGGATTTTCTATCTCAATGCGGTTTGAGGACATTCTTATCGTTACCGGCGTGTAGTCGGTGTGGGTGCTGTAATCGTGGTGGACAAGCGCGTTCAGAATCAGCTCCCTGACTGCGACGACGGGGTATTCCGGCTTGTCGGAGCGCCTGCCTGTCTGCGGGTCGATACAGGTGGCGGTTTTCATGTTCCTGCGAACGAAGCTCCGGTTCCATCTGTAAAGCCTGCTCCATTATCTTTTTCTGGAGGTCCGCAGGGTCGTACACTCCGCAGATATCAAAGCCGTTATTCTCGTCTATCCCGAAATAAAATATCGAAATCGTTATAAAAGTGTTACAAAATCGTTATTGTTTTGAGGCTTAGCCACCCTGTTCGAGCACATTACACCGCTCCTCAATAAGCCCCGCGAACCGCATTTTCATATCCTCGGGCAATAGCGACTCCCCGCACATCGAAAGGAATTTCGGCTTCATCGAAAGCAGCTTCTTCATCATTTTCTCGGCGGACTGACGTGTAATTCCGCACCCCTCTGCGAAAACAAGGAAGTCCCTGCGGCGGATATTCTGCTTCTTTCCGTTCAGCGCGAGGGCTGTCTGCTCGACGTCCTCGGGCATTATTACATTGACCGGGAGCAGGTCGTAAGCCGGGGAAAGGACGTACTTCCCGCTGCGCTCGGCGGTTTCGATGAGCGAGAAATTCTTTAAATGCATATCCGAATTCCCCGTGATGAAGCAGAAAATCAGCCTGTAAAACAGCTCGGACAAATCCAGTCCGCTCCGCGAGGAATACCGCTCTATGACCTTCGCGCAGCGCTCGTAGGAGCCGCGGTACTTGTCCTGCGTAAGCCGCAGGTCGAGCTGGCAGAAATCCTCCATCGCGAGCATTTCCACGTTATCCTTTCCGAAAACGCGGTCTATCCTGCGGGTGATGTACGCGAGGTTCCCGCCGCCCCTTACCAGCGCGTGCGGTACGGTGCTGATTCCCGCCGCGTCCGCCATGGACATGACGAGATGTTCCGCCTCCGGGAGCGCCCTGAAATCCTCCACCTGCGGCTTGAGAATAAATCCCGTCGGGTAATTCACCAGCGTGAGCCGCGGCTTTCTCCCCTCGGACATGAGGTGCAGCGAGAGCTTTTTCTGCACGCCGGGGATTGTCAGCCCCTTGCCGGCGGTTTCTATCGCGAGGTGCTCCAGCGCGCTGTTGTCTATTTCCAGTTCGGGGATAATGCTCGTGCCGAAAAAGCGCTTTACGCAAGCTTTGTGCCAGCCCGAGGGTTCGTCGGTTTTAAGCGGTTTTCCGCAGCAAAGGCAGTTCATGATTTTTCACCTCTGATACTTACGTTGCCGATGGCGTCCCGGCAGGAAATCAGCAGCAGCCCGAAGCGGTCTTTCCGGTCTATCTTCCAGTTTCGGGTAATTACGCCGAGCAGCCAGCCCTCGGGGATAAGCCCGTCGAAGAACGAAAACAGCGTTTTCGAGGAATACACCTCCTCCGACAGCGGCAGGGTCAGCGACACGGCGCTTGCGCCCTCGGAGCGCAGGTAATCGCGGTCGTACTCGAAGGAGTACCCCTCGTCGGTTTCGGAAAGAGCGCCTGCGTAGGCGTCCCTGACGTACACATATGCGGTTCTGAACGCGCCCATCACTCATCGTCCTTTCTGCCCGGGACTGCCTGCATATCGAACATCGCGAGGGCAGTATTAACCTTGTCCATTCGCACCGTTTCCTTGCCCTGCTCGAGCTCCCGCACGAACCGCAGTCCCAGCCCCGAACGTATCGCGAATTCCTCCTGCGTAAGCCCTGCGGCTTTGCGGTTTTCCTTGATAAATTTCGCTATCGGATTCATTTTTGCGCCCCCTTTTTGTTATATATTTTACACCCGTTCGGGTATTTTGTCAATGGGTTGGCGTGAATTTATACCCTATCGGTGGTAGATTTGTGCGTTTGTTATAGTATTGCACCCTAACGGGTATATTATACGCGGTGAGCGAGGGCGTAAATCAACTTGAAAAATAGCGGACGTTGTGATATAATAATTTTACGGAGAATAAGGGGGATATATGGATTATAAAATCAGAAAGATCAAAGAAGCTGAATACAGCGTATTAGGCGATTTCCTTTACGAGGCGATATTCATTCCCGAGGGCGTAAAATCGCCGCCGAGGGAAATCATCGAACAGCCCGAATTGCAGGTGTACATATCTGATTTCGGAAAACATAAAGGGGACTGCTGCCTTGTTGCGGAGCTGGACAAAAGAATAATCGGTGCTGTGTGGGTGCGGATAATGAATGATTACGGTCATATTGATGACGAAACTCCGTCGTTTGCGATATCCCTATATCCCGGGTACAGGAACCACGGGATAGGGACAGCTTTGATGAAATCAATGCTTAAGTTATTGAAAGCGGAAAATTACAAACAGGCTTCGCTTGCTGTTCAGAAAGCCAACTACGCAGTTAAAATGTATAAGAATGTCGGATTTGAGATCGTCGGAGAAAATGCGGAAGAGTACATCATGGCGTATAGGTTTTGAATGGCAACTGCTGTTTGGCAATGAGGTGTGGAGGTAATTAAATGAACGCAGAAATCGATATATCGAATGTTGTGTTAAGGACGGAGCGGCTCATACTGCGCCCGTGGCGGGAATCCGACCTTGATGATTTTTTCGAGTACGCAAGTGTGGACGGCGTCGGGGAGATGGCGGGGTGGTCGCACCACAAAACAAAGGAAGAAACGCAGGCTATCCTTACTGCGTTCATTAACGGGAAAAAGACGTTTGCCATCGAGCGCGGCGGTAAGGTCATAGGCTCGCTGGGAATCGAGAAATACGACGAGGAGAAGCTCCCGGAATTCAGCGATAAATCGGGACGTGAGCTGGGATTTGTGCTGTCTAAGGATTACTGGGGCAACGGGTACATGGCGGAGGCTGTTCGGGCGGTGATAGATTATCTGTTTGAGCAGGTCGGGCTTGATTTTATTGCTTGCGGGTATTTCACCGACAATCCGCAGTCGAAGCGCGTGCAGGAAAAATGCGGGTTCAAGTTTTATAAGTACAGTAAGTACACGACGGCTTACGGGGTCACTAAGGACGAGTGTATCAATGTTTTGCTTGGGTGAGTTTGCGGCGGTTTTTCGTGCTTGACGACCTGCGGGCGAACAGAAATCTCGGATATAGGGTTCCGTTTTTTCGATGCTCTGCCTGATGAGGACGTGAAGTAACGAGGATTATGCAGACTGTTCCTGCCTGCGAGATAAGGAGGATTTGTAATGGCTGAATTACGGCTGATGAAAAAAGGCGATATAGAGGAGTGCACTGAATTATACTTAGGAGCGTTTCAACACGACGGAAAGATGGGGGAGTATTTTCGGGCAAATCTTCCGCTATATTTCAAGCAGTATATAGAAAGTGATTATTGCATGGCGTATGTGCTTACTGATGGTGATTCGATCATCGGTATCATAACGGCGATAATTGTACCCAGCATTGGTATGAACAGTATCAGCATTGATACAGTTGCTATTTCGCCTGCGTATCAGCGCAAGGGTTATGGAAAGCAGATGTTCAGCGAGTTTTTTGAAAAGACGCGTGGCTCTTTTTACTCGCTCAATGCACAACGTAGCGGAACCGGTTACAGGCTGTATGATAAAGTTGGTTTTTCCGATGAAACAGACAGAGCGTACATGATTTATATGCCCGGTGTGACGGACAGAATTAAGCAGCTTGAATCCGAGCTTAAGGCAGAAAATTCCGAAAAAAGCGGTGATCAATAAGCGATTTTTCGCTCCATTTTGCGGGAATGCACAGAAAGCCGTCAGAACTTAAAATACGATAGGGAATGCAATTTTTACGTTGCATTCCTTTTTGTTTTGCCCGATTTCGGAGGGTTATTGTGGGCAAAAGTGTGGGCAAATAGAGATTTTCGGGCGGATTTGTAAATGGGGTGAGTCTACGAACGGCTTTGTTATGCGGAATGTCGGAGGCGTGGTTGCGGGGTTGTTGGGGGATCATCTGCCCCAAGTCAGCCCCCATAGCAGTCTCCAAGACTGACAATGTGAAGATCATAACCCCCGAGGCGAACCAGTTTGCCGACGCATGGGATATCGACTACCGCAAGTATCACGATCTTTTCGTTCCCGAAAACAAAAAGGCTGTTATCGCAGTGTCACTCGGCGTGTGATGTGAGATTTACAGGGCGGCGGCAGGGGCTGCCGCCCTTTTCTGTGAAAGGAGGAGCTATGCTTATTACAGCAAGTGAATACAGCAGTATGGGATTTCCGGCGGTCAGCGGCGGAGATGTCGAGAGCTGCATCAAGAGAAGCGACTACATTATCTCCGCGCTCACGGAGGGCAGAGCCGAAAAGTCGGTAGAAGCAGGCGGGAAGCCCGCCGAGCTCGTCAAGCAGGCGGCGGGTTTTCAGACCTACATTCTGCTGAGGGAAAACGAACGTTACGAGAAAAGCTCACACTCCGGTTCGGAGAAGGTCTCTATCGGTGATTATTCCTACAGCACGCAGTCAAGCGAGAGCAGCGACAGCGGAAGTACGGCTTCGGACGATGAGAACAGCCTCAACGTGATCAGGCTGCTGCGCGCCGCCGGCTGCCTGTACGCCGGAGTGGAGGTGCTGGAATGAACGGAGTTAAGCCGATTCCCGCTGAGCTGCTAACCGACGGCGCTGTGCTGCTTACTCCGACCGGCTCCGGGTACTTGAGGGATAACCTGGACAGCGTGCGTATCGTGAGAGTAAGCGCGATCACCGACTACACCACCGGGCGCACGCGCGACTGCACCGAGCTTGTAATGTACTTCGACTGTGTGAACTCCTCGCCTTCGGGTACGGAATTCGCGGCGGGTCAGTCGCTGGAATACTGCGGCGAGACCTACGAGGTAGTTTCCGCGGAGCTTTTCGCCGGAGAGGATCCCCACCACTGGCGCGTAAAGGCGCGCAAGACCGGCGGGGAACATATCTGAAAGGAGGGGCGGTATGGCAGAGTCCACAACAAAGAAGAACTCAGCGCCCGACAGCTCGCGCGAGGAAAGCTACCGCATGGCGAAGCTGCTCAGGGCTGGAAACCGCGAGCTTGCGCGGCAGCTCAATCTCAAGAAGGCGCGCAGATAAAGCTAGGAGGTCAGATGACAGAATGACGATCTGGATAAACAACATCGGATTCAACAGCGTGACGGAGCTTTCCGCCAAGCGGGAGCTTCGCCGCACCGATATCCGTTACAATACACAGGGCGATATGCTGATAGACCTTGTGAACCGGAAATACAGGCTTACTGTGAGGTTCGGGCTGGTGACTTCCAAGGAACTGGAGCAGCTCCGCAGCCTTACTAAGGAAATATTCGTGACCGTTAAGTTCCCAGCGCCTGAGGGAGAGTCAGCCGACGGCGGGCTTGTTACCGGGGAGTTCCACATTTCCGACGAGCCTGCCCCGACTGTTACGACGGTAAACGGCGTGACGATGTACGGCGGCGTGGAGCTCGTCATGCTTCAGAAGTGAGGTGAGTACGCATGATCACGGTTTCTGAAAAGTTCAGGAAGCTGGCTCAGGATAACGGCCGCGAGGTCTGGTGCAGAATCACCGTCGGGAGCGAGGAGTTCCTCGACGACCGCATCACCGATATGACGTTCGACGATGTGATACACCCCGACTGGTTCACGGTCGGCACTACCTGCTCGAACCGCCTGCATTTTACCGCTAGATATTCCGGGGAGCTTTCCTCGGGCGCAGAGGTCAGGGCTTACATCAGCTTCGACGGCAAGGAGTGGTGTCCGCTTGGCGTGTTCTACATAAGCCGAAGGTACGTCCGCGGAAAATATGTCAGCGTGACCGCCTATGATAAGATGTACAGCCTTGATGTAAACTACGGCTGGAAGGGGGAGCTTCCGGTCACTTCCGACGTGCTTCTCCGGGACATATGCAGCAGCGTTGGCGTTGAATGCGCGGAAGCAGGTCAGCCGATAAAGCTTGAGAAGCTACCTGAGAACAGCACTGCGCAGGACCTCATCGGCTACATCGCTGGAATAAACCGCGCCTGCGCCAAAATCGACCGCACCGGCAGGCTCACGCTGAAATACCATTCCCCGATAGATTTTGAACTTCAGGACAAGAACTGCTGGGAGATCCAGCGAAACATGGGAAGCTCGGTGGTTACCTGCGTGAAGGCGCACACCGGGGACGAGGATTTCACTGCGGGCGGCGGGGCGGATATCTCCACGATAGAGATCTATAACCCGTTCATGACTCAGAAGCTTACCGAGGATATGTACGTTATGTACAAGCCGTTTTCGTTCTACGGCGCGGAACTTCACATGCAGGGAATGCCGTTTCTGGAGTCCGGCGATTCGCTGTACTTCCTCGACGGAAGCCTGCTGTACCGTATCGTGATA
>OLVW01002277.1_pt1 | contig 14324 bp, 8 predicted proteins | sample 1673301 | NCBI WGS metagenome assembly OLVW01 (sample SAMEA3178941, study PRJEB25190) | human gut metagenome
CCAGTCATCGAAAACTGCCTGTTTCTCGTTCCAATACTCTGTAATATAAATCACTTCTGAAAACTGTTCTTTTCTTTCTTTTTCAAAAGAATCTATCGTTGCATTCCCCTGAGAAAAAAACATACTTTGAAATACATGAGCATACACTTCTTCCAACTGCATTGCATTTGCCACATTGTAAAAATTCCATCCATCGGTCTTTTTATCCCACCAACAAAGACAATGCTTCTGTCCTTCCTGTGCCATATGCTGTGAAATAGAAAAAAATGCTTCTAACAACCCGTCAATCATAGCAGCATCCAGCTTTTCTACCCTTGTTTCGAGAAAAATAAGTGGCATCCGCATCATAGGAACTTCCACTTCTTTTACCATATATTCATCTGTTTTTCCTGTTAGCTTCCAGTGAATTAACTTCATGGAATCTCCATCAACATACGGACGGATTCCAAAATATTCCCCCGGACCATTTCCCTTTTTACCACTTTGTTCCTCATCAAAAAAAGAACAGGCAGCTCCGCTGTTTTGTACTGGAAAATGCAGTTCCGTTGTTTGTGGCAGAATCATTACCACCTTCTCCTGATTTACATATGTTACCTTTTTCATACATCCAAAAAAGCTGTACAGTTCCACCCGCAAAATCGTGATTTCCAAAAATCCCATATATTCCGAATCTATAACAAAAGCAGCCGCACCATTTTTTCGTCCCGCTGCCCTGATATTCATAGAAAATATTTCCTTTTCCCCACTAATCGTCTTCTTTACCTGTAAAAAAACTTTCCCAGATAAAACAGGGAACACTCCTGTATTGCTGATACAAAGTCGTCCGGTAATTTTTTCTTCCTTTTGCGCATAGGCAGGAATAATCAGATGAGTAGAAACTTCTTTTGGAAGATAAAGATTATAAATGACAGCCACCAGCAACATAATTCCTAATGCCATCCCGGCAATCTTCCCTGTTGTTCCAGAAAGAAAAATGACTAACGCAATCCACAGTAACAGACAGACAATCCCGCTAATTCGATTCATCCATAATCTTTTTCGGGTCATCTTCTTCCTCCTGCCGCTCTTCGATCTGGCACATGTACAGTGGCACAAATTTCATCCATAATCTTATCCACATCTTTCCTCGATAACCTTGCTCTTGACTTTAATACCAGACGATGACGGAAAACATCTTTTACAACATCCTGAACATCTTCCGGCACAACATAATCTCTGCCAGCCAAAAATGCACTCGCTTTTGCCATTCTGCACAAGGCCAGAGATCCTCTTGGGCTGACACCCAGCTGAATCATATCATGTCTTCGTGTCGCATCAGAAAGCATTGCAATATACTGATAGATTAAAGAAGAAACCTTAATCTCATTCACTTCCTTTTGCATAGAAAGTAATTCTTCTTTTGAGATAACCTCATTCACATCATCTAATGGATCACTCACCTTTCTCTGACTCATCAGAATCATTTCTTCCTTTATTGTTGGGTATCCCATAGATAAAAGAACCATAAAACGATCCATCTGCGACTCCGGAAGCATCTGCGTACCCGCAGAACCAAGCGGATTTTGCGTTGCAATAACAAAAAATGGTTCCTGTATATTTCTTGTCACACCATCTACCGTTACCTGTCCTTCTTCCATAACCTCCAAAAGTGCTGACTGCGTTCTACTTGAAGTACGGTTAATTTCATCTGCCAGCAGAAGGTTCGTCATAACTGCTCCCTGACGGTATTCAAACTTTCCATTTTCCTTATTATAATAGTAGAAACCGACCACATCCGATGGCATGACGTCCGGTGTAAACTGTATTCTTCGATAAGAAAGTCCCAAAGCCTTTGAAAAAGCCAGCGCCATCGTTGTCTTTCCCACACCAGGTACATCCTCAAGCAAAACATGTCCACCAGAGAGAATCGTCATCCACACCTTACGGATGACCTTTTCTTTACCAATAATTACTTTATTCACTTCTTCTATAATCAAATTCGCTTTATTCAAAAAATACTCCTTTCTTATGAGGGTAGCAATATACAGCAATTACCGTTCATTATAACACGAAAAAGGATTTTTGATATAATAATTTATCCGACAGACAAAATCAGGAAAGTTCTTTAATACAATATTCTAAATATCACGAATAATATCACAGCCTTTCCTACAAGCATTGGTAACCATAGCTTTCCCAAAAAACCATTATGTGTGTTTTGCTTTGGACATTTTCCGATACATTTTCCACAGGAGAAACATTCTCCGGATGCCGCATTATCCCCTTCTTTATCCGATGGTATCTCAAGACTTGCCGGACATACTAAATTACACGCTTTACAGTTTGGAATACAGTTTTCTCTGTTTCGTTTGATTACAGAAAACGGCAGAACCGGCATCAGGGAAAATACTGCTCCCATTGGGCATAAGAAACGGCAGAAAAATCTTGGTTCCAATGCCATTCCTGCTGTAACCAATAAAAAGAGGCCTGTTCCGATAAGACTGTCTGCCATCTTTAACTGATGAAAACGGGAAAATGCACTGAACGGACTATGTATAGCAACTGCACTACTGTAACCTTTTATGCAAAGAAGCAGGACAACAATCAGTACAACATATTTTAAATACCGGAGTATCTTTCCCGCTTTTGAAAAACATTTCAACGGTTTCTTTTTTCTTTTTTTGCGAATCATAGATGAAATAAAATAAACGAAATCACCCCATGTTCCAAATGCACAGGCAAATCCACAGAAAAATCGTCCAAACACAATGGTAAAGACCAGTAATACCACAAGTGTCTGTACAAAGGAATTCCACTGCAGACTTGCACGCTGTGTAATTTGTTCTACAATTAATTTTATTCCGGTAAATGCAGTGGAAAATAAGGCTGGATAGATGATAAAAAATACTGCCCGTATCATCACTTCTATGATTGTCTGCACCGATATTTTTTTCTTTTTCTTCATTATTTAGCTGCTCCTTCTAATGCCTGTCCTACTGCATTCTTTATTCCTGTAGATGAATAGGTTGCTCCGCTTATTGTATCAACCTCTGTCGTCTGCTTATCAAGTATTGTCTTCACAATATCTTTTGCCATTGATAAATAAGCCTCATCTTCCCCACTTGCTTCTATAATATCTATAGCACTGATTTTCTTCCCGGATACCGTTACTTTTACTTTAATTTCTCCGCCAAATCCCTGCGAACTTCCAGTATATGTTCCATCTTTATACGTTCCTGCCTGACCGGCAGATGCACCATCGGTCCCTAGCTTTCCAGAATTTTTTGCTGCTTCAAGAATATCCTCTTTTTCTCCTTGGAGCTGATTTACCTGGCTTTTTAATTCTGCAATTGTGGCTTCTTTATCACGACTGTAAATCACAGCCTGATATCCTGCTAAAAGCCCCAGAACGAGAATAAGATCAAATAAACGGATTAAAAAGTTTTTATATTTCATTCGTTGTCCCTTCTAAAATGCTTTCTATTATCTTCTATAAATTTTCTTACTATTTTTTTTAATATTCAAATGACTTTTTCTTAAATAAACGCAAAAGCCTCTCTTTTCAAAATTACTTCTTTGCCGCATTAAATGCCTTCTGGCATGCATCTTTAATTGCTTTAGAAGAACAGGTGGCTCCTGATACAGTATTTACACCATCTGCATTTCCATTTGCTACAATTTTAGAAACCATTCCTTTCTTTGCATCGTTTGTATATGCTTTATTCGTTGAATTTGTATTCGCGGTAATATTAGAAATTTCTGTAATTTTATCTTTTTTAATTGTGATATCCATGGAAATCGTATACGGATCAAAATCCTCATCTTCATCCGGCTCGCAGCTTACGCTTACTTTATATGTTCCATTTTTGTAGTTTTTCCCTTCGTCTGGATTTTCTGTTGTTTCTTCTTTTTTCTCTGTAGTCGTTTCCTCTTTCTTTTCTGTCGTTGTCTCTTCCTTTTTTTCTGTGGTCGTTTCCTCTTTCTTTTCTGTTGTCGTCTCTTCCTTCTTCTCCGTTGTTGTCTCTTCTTTCTTTTCCGTAGAAGAACTGTTTTTCTTCGCCTTTGATAAAGCATCATTTACCGCATTAAAAATAGCATGAGAACTGTACGTTGCTCCACTGACAGCATCTACTCCGCTTGTTCCGTTTTTAGAGACAATAAGTGATGGAAGATTCTTAATCTCATCTCTGCTCATAAACTGTTTCAGGTTGGTTCCTTTTGCTGTAGAAGAAATCTCCACCGCAGAAATCTTTCCATTTTTAATCGTTACATTTGCCGTTACACTATATTCCTTAAACTGCTCTCCCGAACAGGCCGCACTTCCAGTATAAGTGCCATCTTCATACCCTTCTGCCGGTGCTGCAATATTATTATTGTTATTATTGCTGTTAGAACCACTGTTTTTTTTCTTATTTTTTTTGTTTTTCTTCTTTTTCTTTTTCGTACTGCTTTTCCCTGTTTCCGCCTTTGAAAGAGCATTTCTTACTGCGGTAATAATTCCATTGGAACTATAGGTTGCTCCAGATGCCGCATCCACATTTGTAGTCTGTCCGCTGATCATCTTTGGGATAATTCCTTTTGCCTTACTAAAATAGGAAGCAGTTTCTCCTGATGCGCTTGTTACATCAATCGCGCTGATTTTTCCATCTTTTACTGTTACTTTTACAGAAATAGTTCCACCAAATCCTTTACCGGAGCCAGTGTAAGTTCCATCTTTCCATGTTCCAGACTCACTCACTTTAGAAACACTCGGAGCCGAACCAGCTGCATTACCTGCGTTCGCTGCTGTCGCATTATTAGACTCCGTTCCAAAAAGTGCATTTTTCACCGCACCGATAATTCCATTTGAACTGTATGTTGCTCCAGACACGACATCTACATCTGTACTCTGTGCCGTAAGCATCTCATCAATAACCCCTTTTGCACGCTGAAAGAAAGAATCCGTCTCACCTGGAGCACTGACAATATCAATCGCCGTCATTGTCTTTTTACTTACAGTAACATTTACTGTAACTTTTCCGCCATATCCGTTTGCAGAACCTTTATACGTTCCATCTTTTACATCAATAGCCCCCTTCTTTCCCTTCTTTGTTGTATTCTTTTTCGTTGTTTCTGCCATTGCTGCTGTACTTTCCTTCGCAAGCGCTTCCTTAATCTGACTGATGTCTTCTGTCTCTGAAGCTTCATACTTTTTTGCCTGTGGGGTTTTGTATCCGGTAAGTACTGTCACCATAAGAACCGCCAGGCAAACCGCCGGAATTACCGCTGTAATTCCTTTCACACCTGAAACCTTATCACCAAGACTTTTAAATTTTTCAACATATTTTTTCCACTTTTCCCTCATCATATCTCCCTTTCTTTTTGAATGTATTCTTGTATTCCTGTACTCTTGCATTCTTATATTCTCGAAATCTTTTTGTACTTGATTTTATGAGAAATTTTTTGTATCATTATTTTTTTATTATCGTAAAATCAGACTCACTGGTAAAATACTCTGCGAGTCCCTCTGAAACTAGAATGCTTCCGTCATCTTTTACAAGAATCGTGTCAAACTCATCACTGTGTTCTTTCCAGTATTTCTGTGCTTTTTCCGGTCCCATAATGAATAATGATGTGGACAAACCGTCTGCAAGTGTTCCGTCATCTGATACGATCGTAACAGAAGTCAGACCATTATTTGCCGGATATCCATTAGCCGGATCAATAATATGATGATATGTTTTTCCATCCTGCTTAAAATAACGCTCATATCCCCCAGAAGTAATCACTGCCTTATCCTTTATAGAAAGCACTCCAATATAACTTCCCGTATCTGCCGGATTCTCAACCGCCACTCTCCAGTCAGAACCATCTGGCTTTCCGTTTAGTGTCTGCACATTACCGCCAAGACTGATCACTGCACTAGAAATCCCATTTTCTTTAAAAATATCCATTACATTTGAAGAAGTATATCCTTTCGCAATTCCACCAAGATCAATCTTCATTCCTTCCTTATTTAAAGTGACCTCCTGTTTTTTTTCATCATATAAAACGTGATCTGCTCCCATCAGTCCCCTTAACTTCTTCAGCTCTTTCTTTCCGGGAACACGATAGTTCTCCGTCGGGAACCCCCACGCCTGCATAATCGGGTAAATCGTAATGTCAAACACTCCATTCGTGCTGTCATAAATCTCTTTTGAGCGCTTAATCAGATATCCTGTTGTTTCTGATACCGAACCTTTTCCATTCTTATTAATCTGCGAAACTTCACTGCTGTCAATCCCCGTAGAAACAAGCTGTTCAATATTGTTAATCTCATCAACCGCCTCATCCAACGCTTTCTTAGCATTCTTTCCGTAAGCCGTTAAAGTCATATACGTATCCATCGCAAAAATATCTCTTGATTCTGATTTGTCCTCTTCATTTTGATTCTTACTATTTGTATCCGCTTCTGCCTGTGTTGTCTGCTCCACAGCCTTTCTACTATCATTCTTACTTTTCTCTGTATCTACTGATGTTCCACATCCGGAAAGCATTCCTGCAGTGAACACAGTGGCCAGTAACATCGCAACTGCTTTTTTTCTAAAATTTATCACAACAATCCTCCATTATCTTGAAACTTACTTTTATTAGTTCTTTCTAACTTTATACATTATATAGAAAATATTCTGACAATGCAATTTTTTTATAAATAAGTGAGAACTTTTTTCATTAATATATATACAGTTTGACACAACTAATAATAGTATACTATTATATTTTTCGTTAGAATAAGCTAACTCAAATACCAATTATAATATAAGGAGGAACTTATGAGAAACAAATTACTTGTAGCAGGTACTCTTGCTCTTGCAATGACTTGTACTACTGTATTTTCCAGTATTACTCCAGCAGTTGTAAAAGCAGCAAGTGTATCTACAGTACAGACACAGACAGCAGAAAATAGTGATGACTACGTTTACTGCTATGCAGGCCTGACATGGGCTGAATATTGGAAGGCTGAAGGAGTTTGGGCAGCCGGAGATACCACTTCTTCTGATACAGCTGATTCACACGGTGAAAAAGATAAAGGTGCCTTTGATGCAGTAACAAGAGCTACTGTTAATCACGGACTTCACCGCGGAAGTTATCAGTGTACTGCAGTTATTAAAACTACTGAAGGAGAATATAGTGTTTCCCATTGGAGCAGTGATGGAAAAACTGTCTACTTTACAGATGGTACCAGTGCCGGATGGAACAGAGGTACTCTCGTCTTAACCAATGGCACCACACAGACTATGACAGAATATGATGTTCTTGGATTAAAATATGTTCCTGTCAAAGTAAAATCTTCTGACTATGCCAGCTTTAAAGAAAAGTATTCCGTTGTAGAAAATAACGGTACCTTAATTGGCGGCTATGGAGAAAAAAATCTACAAGCTTATAACAACGTTACTGCATCTGTTGATAAGGATACCAATGGCCTAAAGACTGCCGAAAAGCAGAGTGATGGTTCCTTCACATTTACCCAAAGAAGTAACGGCTCTTCTTCTGGTATTAAAGATCAGAATCTCAAAACTGCTGATTTAAACAACATGGGAGCAACCGTAAAAGATGCAAGCGGTAGCTACGGTGAATTTCTTCGTGTAGATTTCAAAGAAAATTACGGCGATCTTGGTGCTAATATGCAGGCTGTAAAATGGACCTACTATGGAAATGACAGCACACGTTCTAAGGCACTTGCCACTTACGGAACAAAGTTTGCTGCTGATAACTGGATGCATAAAAGTATGGGAATCCAGTTAGGTCTTACAAATTCTATTCGCTGCCAGCTTCCAAAAGGATATGACGGAACTGGCTACTGGAGCTTAACCATTTATGCTCTTGGATACGCTGATTCTACATATAACTTTGAAGCTACTGATGCAAACATTGTAAAACCTGACACAAATGCTGGCGATACAACTGAGTTAAACAAACTTGTTTCTTCTGTTGAAGGATTAAACCCATCGGATTATACAGAAAAGAGCTGGAATAGCTTCGAAACAGAATTAAAAGAAGCAAAAGACATTTTAGCAAAAGAGGCTCCTACTCAGGCAGAAATCAACGAAGCAGTTGAACATCTTACAGCCGCTAAAAATGCTCTTGATAAATATGAATACGGAACAGCGAATCTTTCTTATGCAGACTTCTATTACGGAGAATTAAATGACGTAAAAGAGGATACTACTTTAGACCTCACTTCTGATAAAGCCGCTTCTTATCGTGAAAGTGGTATGTATGATGCAGTAAGTAGTGCAACAACTAATAAATATAAATCTTTCTTCTCCAGTACGTATTCAGAAGATAATGCAAACGGACAGGGTGGCTCTATTATCGGTATGAAAGACGTAAATATCGCTGTTCCAACTTCATTATATGAAAATGCGAAAAAGGCTATTTCCGATAATAAAGAATGCAGCAATAAATTATTAGAAATTATTAGTTCTATGAAGTTATCTGATACGACACCATCTGAATATAAAATCTTAAATGGTGATGGTACTTTGACAGCTATGAAATCTGAGGTTATCGAAGATACTTCTGATACACTTACTATCAAAACACAGTCTTCCTACGGACAATATGAAGTAGATCCTGTAACTTCTGAAAACAGCCCTCTTTCTAATTTAGATGCTAAAAAGTCCTTACTTGGTATCATTGTTGAAGACGAAGATGGTACTAAATATGGTATGGAACATCTGGAAAACATCTATGGCGGAGGAAAATTCTCCTTTGCTGTAACAGATGGATTTAAAGAAAAACACGGAAACACAATTGATTATAAGCGTCATGAAGCTTTACAGGGTAAAACAATTAAAAAAGTTACTTATCTTGTAAAAGACGGTGCTGATATTGTGATCAACACTGCCTTAAAATGTAAAACTTTAGCTGGGTCTGACAGTATTATTAAAGCTACCGCCAACGATAACTTTAAAGATGGTGCAACCGTTTCTGTTGATACTGCTGCTGTTCCTTCTGGTTCTAATTATACTTTAAGCAGCGTAAGTATGGGAAAAACTGTCCTGACAGAAGGTACAGATTATACATACGCAAACAATACTCTGACGATAAAAGCTACAGATAATACTGGTGTGGGTTCCTATTCTATGGTATTTACAGATGATACTTACTCTGATATTGTAGCCTCCTTCACATTAGAATCTGGCTACAAGACTGGAGATATCTCCATTAATAAAAATAATCAGGTTACTCTTCCTTCCGGTGTCAACTTTAAAAAATATGTAAATAATATTACATCTATTAAAATTAATGGGGTAGAAAAAACAGGAAAAGGCGGAATTAAAGCTACTGATTTATTTGATGCAGACGGAAACATTAACTTCAATGCAGCAATTAAAGGTAAAGATGGTTCTTCCACACCTGTATTTGCAGACAAATCTGCTTCTTACACAATAGAGCTTACATCAACCGGTTACCCATCTGTATCTGGAACTGTACAGCTGAATACTTCTATCCTTGAAGCTTCCATCAAAAAAGCAGAAGCACTTGATAGCAGCAAATATACTGCTGAAACCTGGAAAGCACTTCAGACTGCTTTAACAGAAGCAAAAGAAGCAAAATCCGCTAACACACAGGCAATTGTTGATGCTGCAAACACAAAACTTACAGAAGCTCTTTCAGGCTTAAAAGAAAAAGCTGTTACTCCTTCTAAACCTGCAACGCCTTCTAACCCAGACACAACAACAACTAAAAAACCTGCTACTAAACCAGCATTAAAGAAATCAAACGTAAAACTTTCCAAACCTGTTCTTAAAGTTGGAAAAACAACAAAGAACAAAGCAAAAGTTACATGGAAAAAAGTTAAGAAGGCTACCGGTTATGAAATCCAGTACACAACAAAAGGATTCGGTAACAAAAAAGATACAAAAACAATTAAAGTTTCCAAGGCTAAGATCACATCTACTCAGCTTAAGAAACTGAAAAAGAAAACAAGATATAAAGTCCGCATCCGCGCTGTATATACAAAAGCCGGATATCAGACAGCTACATCAAAATGGTCTGCAATAAAAACTGTGAAGACAAAATACTAATTTGCTGAGGACACAGATGCCGCTTTATATAGAAGATATTGTGCTGAATTGTAGCTAGTCTTCTTATAATTCAGCATAAAATTTTATTTCAGTGGCTGTCTGGTTTTGATAACAAATAGCAAATTGATGATTTATATTGGAAAGAGAAGGGGATTCTCCAGAAGATTCTGACTTTTAATCAAAGAACTATTTCACCATAAGAAAATAGCAAGGGATACCGGCAAAAGAAATAGAACTCCTTATATAAATGTCAGTTTCTTGGAATTTGATTTCCTGGAAAGCCATAGACTTCTGGACAATCCTCTTATTCTTCCTCAAATTAGTATTTAATCATTCCCTTTTTTGAGAACTTTTTTCATTTGACATTTTTCGTTTGACACAACTAATTTTATATAGTACTATCTAATTGCAGAATAGATTTTCTATCTCAGACTTACAAGATTTGAATTGAATTTTCGGTGCTTAATATCTTTTTATTAGATATTCATGCATGAAAACCTGGTAGGGGACCCTCCACTAACGCACTCCGTATGCGCGCTAGGGAGAGTTCTCTAATTTTTTGCCTTAAAAATCAGTGCACAGATTTTTATATATTTATTTTCTTATCAAATATGTCCTTTTGGAATTTTTTATGTTTGATTTCATAATCAGGTTCTAAAAGTATACAAGAGAAGAAGGGAGACTACAAATTTAATGAGAAAACAAAAATTATTAACTAAGGCTCTGGCAGCTTCTATGGCAGTATTTATGTCTGTCAGCCAGCTTTCTGTTCCTGCATTTGCAGCAGAAGGAACAAAATCTGTTTCTATCGCAGGCAGCACTTACACATATTCTGCAGAAGCTTTAGAAGGCTATACTCAGATTGGAAACAGTGGATTATATTATAAATTAACTAACGGCACAGGTCTTTCCGGAACGATATATGGAACATCTAATTTAACTTACAAAGAATTTTATTCTGGTGATGTAAGCAGCACAGACAGCTTTGATGTCGTTACTACTGCCAGTACTTCTAAGCATTCTGTTTTATCTAATGCCTGGACAGATTATGAGGAGGAAAGTGCAGAAGCTACAGGAGGATATCATGTAAAAGGTGTTGCGAATGTAAATGTTGCTGTTGATTCTGACCTTTATGTTGAATCCACTATTTTAAAAGATGCAAACAAAGAATTAAGCAAAGCATGTGAGGAAGCTTCTGATATTACATTAAATGAAAATCCTACACAGGTTCCTTCTCAGTATAAAACACTTCAGAAAGACGGTTCTTATGTTTCTAATAACAAAACAGTCACTACTGTAACGGATGCCGTACCAACATTAACAACAGGATCTACCTGGGGTGAATACGAAATTGATGTGGTGGAAACAAGCACAAAATACTTAAGAAATTCCCGACAAGATGAGGGATTCCCTGTCAACTCTACAATTCAGGGAATCATCCTTGAAACAACAGATGGCTATAAAGTAGGCTTAGAACATCTTGCAAATATATGGGTGCAGCCTTATAAATTATCTTTTAATGTTACCAATGAAGCGGCTACTATGGGAATTGCAAAATCAGATAATACGGCTGAATTTGCAAAGCTTGTGAATAAAACAATTAACAAAATTACTTATGTAACACCAGAAGGTAACTATGTTTATACTTTCGCTGATGGAATCTTTATAAAACCGGCTTACTCTGAAGAAATCAGCGGTACTTTCAGTGACGATATGAAATCATTTACTTTAAATCAGCTTCCTACTGTTAAAAATGGAACATTGACTGTAACATATACTGTTGAAGCAGGTCATAAGAAGACTCCTTATACTCTGTATTCCGGAGCTATTGCAAAAAACGTTTCTCTTGACTTAAATGCTATCCCATCTGATGCGGAGGGTGGAACTTACAGCGTTACTATTTCTTGTGATGACTACGCTGATATCTACGTCGCAATCCCTGTAACAGAAGCTCAAAAAGCACAGTTACAGGAACTTATCAAACAGGCTGAAACTGCATTAAAAGGTGCCGGTGCTGATGATAGTGTATTATTAGCACATAAAAATGAGGCAGCAGAACTCTTAGCAAACGAAAGTTCTACCAGTGCCGATGCTGCTGATTTAATCAATGAACTTACTGAATTATTAAAACCATATCAATCCACAGAAGCACCAACACCATCCATACCGGACAGTACAACAGCTTCTAAACCAAATACAACAACTGCTGCTAAACCAGCTACAAAACCTGCTACTACAGCAAAGAAGCCAAACACAACAGCCACAAAAGTAAAACTTGCAAAACAGACTACAAAAGTAAAAGCAAATGGAAAGAAAAAAATCAAAGTATCCTGGAAAAAAGATAAAAACGCTTCCGGTTATGAAATCACATATTCTACAAAAAAATCATTCAAAAACAAGAAAACCGTTGTTGTAAAGAGCAAAAAAACAACCAGCAAAGTGATCAAAAAGCTGAAATCCAAAAAGACATATTATGTCAAAGTCCGCTCTTACAAAAAAAGCGGAAAAACAAAAGTTTACGGCTCCTACAGCAAAGTGAAATCCTTGCGTTCAAAATAAAAGCAGTTTGAGACGAAGCAAATTCTGACAATAAAAAAGGATATAGCGAACATTGAATTGTACTTTCAATATTCCTGTATCCTTTTCCTGGTTCATTATTATTGGTGAACAGCGTCCCATGGCATCTACGCTTTCCTGCGTAAATTCATGGAATACGCCTTGCCCATCATACCAACCATCTCCGGTTCCAATCAAAGATTCCATTTCTTTTTTCTGTTCGTTCATCCACACTTCGTATTCATCGGCTGTCCACCACTGCACATCCGGTGCCGCATTGTTCTTCTCATAATCTGCCTCGGCAACCCAATTTTTACCGTCAACGCTGATTTGTCCACCGTCTGTATCCTGATAGAGAATATCTGCGCTGGATGTGTTTCCCGTTTCGGATGTTGAAACCTTTGGTGTGTCCGAAGCCAATGCGCTTGCATAAGTAACCCCTGCAATGCTTAAACAGATTGCTCCGCACAAGCCTATTGCCAAAATTTTTTTGTTCTTCATAGATAAGACCTCGCTTTATAAAAATTATAGCTGCCCTCTTGAGGACAGCTATAATATAACAAAGCAACTTGGATATAGTTTGCATGGATTATGGATTTTAGATGGAGTTGTCTATCGGCTGCCTGCAAGGCAATTCAAACCAAAACAGTACACCATTGTTTATATTTGAAATGCCGTAATTTGCTCGGTGCATTTCCATGACTTTGCGAACAATATAAAGCCCTAATCCGGTTCCGCCTGTATTGCGGTTACGAGATGTATCTGCCCGATAGAAGGCTTCAAACAAATGTGGAATAGCATCGTCAGGCACACGGACACCTGTGTTTTCAATTTCACCACGAATTGTACCATGTGTTTCGGACAAAGATATACGAATCAGTTTACCACTTGGAGAATAGTGAGTTGCGTTTACCAATATATTTTGAATCGCCCGTTCCATCTGTGCTTGTTCCACTTCACAATAAAGACGGGTAGGAATATTTGCTTCAAGGTACTGTTTCTTTTCTTCCAATAAATCTGAAACTGCAGCAATCTGTACCCGAAATACTTCCGCAAAGTCAACGATTTTATATTTGGATTTCTGAGTTCCCTCTGCTTTAGAAACATACAGCAGTTCTTTTACCAGCTTTTCCATCCTGTCTACAACCGCAAGGGAACGCTCCATGTACTCTATATGGTTTTCATAACCGCAGACTCCGTTCAGCATTCCCGCCAAATGTCCTTTCAAAATGGTTAGTGGTGTTTTCAGTTCATGGGATGCTGCCGAGAAAAAGTCTACCCGTTGTTGCTCTAATGCTTGTTCCTTTTCAATATCTGTTATGAGCTGCTGATTTGCAATTTGAAGGTCGTTCAATGCAGTAGAAAGCGAAGTAGACAGCGAATTTAGATTTTGTGCTAAACACCCCAATTCATCTTCTCTTGCTATATCACATTGACCAGAAAAATCCAGTTCCGCCATTTGCTTTGAAATCTTACTCAATCGCACAATAGGTCGAGTAATGTACGCTGTATAGAGCCAAGCACACAGGAGAGCAAGTACAAAAACCATTAGGATGACATACGGAAGTATAGACAGTAATACTTTTGTTGCCTGCTGTACAACGAGCAAATCTGTTTGAACTGCCAACGTATAAGTAGTACCGTTTTTTAGAGTAATCGGGTAAAAGTTCGTCGTGGTTGTCCCAGACGGTTGCATATCTATGAATGACTCACCTTGATCAAATGTAACTATTTGAT
>OLVW01002279.1_pt1 | contig 14311 bp, 12 predicted proteins | sample 1673301 | NCBI WGS metagenome assembly OLVW01 (sample SAMEA3178941, study PRJEB25190) | human gut metagenome
TGCTAAAGGGTGGAATGTATGCACAAAGTAAATGTTAAAGGGATTTTATCGGCGAAAAACGGAATGAATATATACAGAGGTTGCTTGCATGGGTGTATTTATTGTGATTCAAGAAGTTTGTGTTATCAGATGAATCATAAATTTGAAGATATTGAAGTTAAGGCTAATGCGGTGGGATTGTTGGAAAATACACTCAGAAGAAAGAGAAACAAGTGTATGATTGGAACAGGTGCAATGTCTGACCCGTATATGCCAATAGAAGAAAAACTCGGTAATATGCGAAAGTGTCTTGAAGTGATTGAAAGGTATGGTTTCGGTGTGACAATGATTACTAAATCGACAAAAGTTCTTCGTGATCTTGATTTGTTAAAGAAGATAAATGAAAAATCAAAATGTGTCGTACAGATGACGCTTACCACATATGATGAGGATTTGTGCCGCATTGTTGAGCCGAATGTTGAAACTACATATGAGAGATTTCGTGCACTTGAAATATTGCGTGATAACGGTATACCGACTGTTGTGTGGCTTTGCCCGATATTGCCTTTTATAAATGATACCGAAGAAAATATTAGGGGAATACTTGATTATTGTGTCAGAGCAAAAGTGAAGGGGATTATTAATTTTGATATGGGTGTTACGTTGCGTGACGGTAATAGAGAGTATTTCTATAAAAAACTCGATGAACATTTTCCGGGACTTAAAGAAAAATATATCAGAATGTACGGAAACAGCTATCAGCTTTCATCTCCGAACAGCAGACAACTTAATATGATTTATAAAAGCGAATGTATTAAAAACGGTATTATGTGTGACGTGAATGAATGCTTTGAGTATTTGAATAAGTATGAAGATAAATATGGTGGCGAACAAATCAGCTTGATATAAAGTTGTTTGTAGTGTTGACAAAATGAATGAATAGATATATAATAAATATAGAAAAAAACAGTGCATCAAGAAAGGAGACCGGTCTATATGGCGAATATTTTACCAGTATCTGATTTGAGAAATTATAATGAAGTTTTAAAAAATTGCCGGACTGGAGAGCCGGTGTTTTTGACGAAAAATGGCAGAGGGCGTTTTGTAGTGCTTGATATAGAAGATTATGAGCGTGATCGTGCAGAGAAAAAGCTATTAATGAAGCTGCAGGAGGCAGAGGAGGCAGTCAAAGACGGCGAAGGCTGGCTCAGTTTGGACGAACTAAAAGCACTTGTGGGGGAGTAAACTATGCTGAAATTACGAATCAACCCATTGGTTGCAACGGATTTAAAAGAAATTCGTGATTATATCGCTGAGGATAATGCAGAATATGCTGCAAAGACGATCAAAGAAATTTACGGTAAATTTGAAAATATTCAAATGTTTCCGGGGATAGGTGCAGATCTCTCCAAAAGAGTTAGTTTCCGAACAGATTACAAGTATGCAGTTTGGGGAAATTATGTAATTATTTATAAAGTGGGAGAAGAGTATGTAGAGATTTATCGGGTAGTAAATCGGTATAGGGATATTACGAGGATTTTTGACTGATAATGTGTATGCGATAATACTTGTTTATAAAGCTTAAAAATATAAGAGAATTATACTAGAAAAGATAATTAGAAGCATATTACCTATTTATTTAATACTATATATAATTCTTTTTAAATATGCTAACTTAATATAGCGTTAAGTACATTATATTGTGTTGGGAGGGGCTATATAAAGTAATTATAGAAAAAAAGAGGCAGGTAAAATGATAAGATCTTCCAAAGATTCAAAATATCATTTAACGTGCCTCTCATATCCTTATACAGTTATTATACTATAATAAAAAAGAAAATATGTCAAGAGGATTGAAAATAATGCTTAAAGAGTGCAATAATCAGGATTTGGATAGAAATGAAATTTCTGGTAAATATTATTTGTTTTTTCAAGTGTGGAAAGAATTGACAGAGAGAAAGACTTTGGATTCATATCAATATCGTATAATGAATTCACTTGAGGCATTGAGTGAATTGAGTGTTGTCATAGGGTATAAATTGAATAGATTTTATAATACAAATCATAATATTGAGGAATGTAAAGCGGAAACCAAAGAAATAATAGGGACAGATCAAGTGATAAAAATGCATTATCCCAATATTTGGAGACAGCTTATGGCACATTTGTCGGAAAAATCCGAGACAGATGCACAACAAAGAGCATTGAGATATCAAATAGAATATAGTTATAATATTTTGTCAGAGCATTATTTTGAATATTTAATTGATGATTTAGAGACAGAAATAGAAAATTCAGATAAAGAGAATATTATTAAAAAGACAAGTATGTTGATTAGTAATTGTGCAACGCGTGGGTGGTCAACATTAGCGTTACATAATCTTGTTGATATTTTGTATGATTCTAAAACAGATTTAACGAAATGGGGAATATTAAAAAATAGATTATTGAATTCTACAGCTGAAAATTATTGTATATATATACCATTAAGGTTAAAACTAAAGGTTACTGGTTCTCAATCGAAAACGGTGGCGATGCAAAAAGTACATAACGAAATAACGGATATGGGGATCGCTTTAAAGACAAAACCCCAATTACTTTCTGAAAATAATTTATTTGAGGAAGCGTTGCTAAAAGAAAGTATATATATGGTCATATCAGTTTCTGCATTTGATTATTATTCTGCTACTTATAAAGCAATAGACAGATGTACAGATATTCTTAATATATTAAGTTTTTATAATTTTATTGAAGCGTGGAATGTTAAAGGTATTCGGTGTTTGGCAGTGAATGTAGATAATGGTAATCTCCGTAGTATTCGCGAAAAAGATTTATATGCAACCTATGATTACATAGAGAGCTCGCAAAAGATATATCGGACTTCTAAAAATGTTTATTCTCTACAGAATACTTCTGTGCATAAGAAATTACATGATGTTTACGCATACGTTAATATGGCAAAAGCTTCGAGTGCTCAAGAAGAAAAATTTATGAATATGTGGATTGCATTAGAGTCATTATGTCGTGGAGATGTGTATGAAAATATTATTAGTAATGTTTTGGAGACTGTTCCGCCAGCATTATGTTTAAGATATATTTATCAGCATTTTAGAAACTTTGTTGAAGATTGTCTGCGATGTAATATAGATTTATCATTTTCTTTTAAGAGAGTTGATACTTCTCTTAGAAGAGATAAAGAAGAAGTCGTAAAAGATATTATTGAAGTTTTTAATGATACTACACTATATAATGAATTGTTATCTAAATGTGCTATTAATGACTTGCTGGAACAAAGATGTAAGGAATTGCATGTATTAGCGACAGATAAAAATGTGATGTTTAATAAAATAGAACGTCATTATTCAATGGTTAGAAGACAATTAAGTCGTTTGTATAGAATAAGAAATGATATTGCTCATAATGCGATGACATCAGCGGGAACATTAATGCTTTATATAGAGCATTTGGAGGCTTATCTTACAGGTTTTGTTGCAGAAATTGTGATGTGTGCTGAAAAAAAACAATTAGAAAACATAGAAGTGATATTTGAAATTATAAAAGATAATTATAAAGTCTTTTTAGATATTATACGCAGTAAAAAGAATTCGGATAGTACGTTATTACTAGATGGATTATTGAAAAGTGGCGTAATTAATTTGATATAATAATAAATTTGTTAAGAGGATGATAGAAAATGAAAGCTATATTTGATAAGAATTGTAAATGTGTTGGTTGGTATAACGAAAATGATGGAATGGTCTATGATAATGAAATGAGATGGATAGGGTTTATTAGTAAAAATTATTTTTTTGCGGATACTACAGAGTGGTTAGGGGGGATTGCAAATGGGACTTTTGTGGATAAAAATGGAAAACCAGTTGCATGGGTCGATGGATGCAGCCCAGTAGGTACGATGCCATTACAACATCCATTAAGACCTTTGCGTCCATTAAGACCCTTACGTCCGTTAAGACCTCTGAGACCGTTGCGACCTCTAAGACCATTAACACCAATTGGGGGGTGGTCGATGCAAAGTTGGAATGAATATATAAATCAACTATAATAATTATTGATAATACAAATTGATAACAAAATGATAACACCATTCGGTACAGCTCATAGTGCTGAGACAGTTGGACAAAAATAAAACTAAATAGAACCACAAATACTATACAAAAATGTATAGAACTAATTTTGAATTTGCGAGTTTGAGTGATGTGAAAACAGCGGGAAGCCAGTATTTATGCGGCTTCCCGTTTTCTGTGCTTGCAAAATGCTTGCAGTTTCTTGATATAATTAAATAGTAGAATAAGGAATATATCTATAGAAATAAGGTCTTGAAGGTGAATGAAAAATCATTTTCGAGACTTTTTTATTATTAGAAATAAATGAACGTAAAAAATATTTCAAATCAATACTTGACATAATATGTATGACGTGATATTTTATAACCATAAAGGCGGAACGTCATATATATTTCGACATTAATGATGAAATGAACTGTACAAGATGATGTAAAGGAGGTATAATGATAAAAGATTAATTTGTGTGATTTGAAACTATTAAAGGATAGATATTTAGTATGACTTGGAGGAAACAGGTATGACATTAGAAAATATAGCAAGTGTAACAGCAGGACAGATTATGACAAGGGTGACAGCTGATAAAGATGCTGGCAATCAGGTTGTAGAAAATGTGAAAGTATTAGTTCCTAAAGCGATTGTATCGGGTGTAATTGTAAAAGAGGATTTAGGCAAAGCAGAACTTGGTAAGCAGATTGATGAAGAAAAATACACGCATGAAGGGGATGTGGTAATAAAGCTTTCAACTCCATACGACGCAGCATATGTTAATGAAGAAAATGCAGGGATTGCCATTCCATCATTTTGCGCAGCGATTAGAATTACAGATAATGATAAGATGGATGCTATGTATTTGACAGCATTTCTTAACTCGTCATATGTAAGAGACGAGCTTACTGCAAAGGTTGTAGGTTCAGCAAGACCAATGATTAAGATTACTGATATTAGGGCATTGGAAGTACCTGAACTTAATATGAAGGATATGCAGGATATAGGAAAAGCATTTGTACTTAGTGGATTAAAGAAAGCTACTCTTCAGGAAATGATAGATAATGAAACAAAATTGATGGAAAATGTTGTATTAGCAAGCATAAAGGAGGGTATTGGCAATGAAGATTAAAAAGATAGAAAATCTATGGGTTGCTGCAAATAAATTACGTGGAGCATTTGAGATAACAGAATTACATAAAGTGATGCTTTATGGATTATTATTTAAATATCTTGAGTTGAAGAAGGAAAAATTCAGTTCTTATGATGAAAAGTTTTCTCTTGGATATTTATCACTGACTTATGGAAAACTTATAGACTCTAAAGGCTTATTAGAATATGTAAGTGCGGTTGAAAAAGAGTTTAGAATAGAAGAAGGTGTGTTGAGAGAATCTTTTGATTCAGCTATTGAGAAGGCGGATGCTGAAAATGTGAGAATTATTTTTGAAGAAGTTAATAATTTGAATTTTGAAGATGAGACAGAAATCTATAATATTGCAAAAATAATATTGGATAGAATGATTGCAAGTGGTGGAGGACGAGGAAGCGGAGAGTATTGTAGAGCTGAATCATTACCCAAGATTGCAGAAACACTTATTGAAGTAGAAGATGATATGTCAGTATATGATGCATGCTGCGGAACGGGTATTTTAGTAAATTCTGTAGCAAATGGTAAAGGAAGGGTTTTTGCTCAAGATATTAATGTTTCAATTATAGGAATTGCTGCTATTATGACAATTCTAAGTGGTAATAAAATTGGAGCCGTTAAATGTGCGGATTCCTTATATAATCCGATAGAGCAGAATGAAAAGTATGATAGAATTATACTTGAGCCCCCTTTTGGTGGAAGATATAGTAAAGAGTATATAATGAATATACCATCTGATAATTGCATGTATGAACATACTAGCGATTCACGATACCTTTTTATCAGACATGCATTAGCTTCATTAAAGGATGATGGAATTGCTGCTATACTTGTTCCAATGGGAGCATTATTTAGTTCAGGCAGTACAGGTAGTATCAGACAAAAACTGGTAGATGATAATTATATTGAAGCTATTATTGAATTTCCTAAAAATATGCTGTTCCCATACGCATCTGTTGCAACAGCTTTGGTTATATTGAAGAAAAATAAAGTGAATGACGATATTATAATGATAAATTCTAAAGATTTTTTTATGAAGATAATAAAGGGTTTTACCATAACAGACGAAAATGTTCAACGCATTACTGAAATATATCGAAATCGTGAAGTTATTGAGGGAGTATCAAATACTATCACGAAAGAAATCGCAGCAGAAAATGGATATAACTTATGTACAACGCAGTATGTTACACTTAAAGCGAGTGAAGGAATTGTTGTAGAAGATAACAGAAAGTTTATTGAAAACTATGAGGAATTACTACAAAAACTGAGAAATATTGATAAGGAGCTTGATGAAGTACGTAGTCGGTTTGTAAAGGAGGCTTGATTATGAGTAATTTTCAATTCTTGGAATCACATTGGACAGACCTTGCCAAACTTGGAGATTTATCAGAAAAGTATGTATATTCTGACCCCAATACATCCATCATTAAGCAGGGTATATTATCAGAAGTAATGGTAAAGTATATGCTTGCATATGACGGCATAGCAGAGCCGGCATATGATAATACACATGCCAACAGAATCAGAATACTTAAGAATAATGATTTGTTACCAAGAGAGATTGATAACACTTTGTATATTCTTAGAAAAGCCAGAAATGATGCCGTTCATAATGCTGCTGATGAAGGTGAAAAAGCTCTTAATAATTTGCAGTTAATGTATGAATTATGTGTATGGTATATGCAGACATATGGTGATTATAATTATGAACCGACAGGGTATGTGCAACCAGTTGATATGACTGTAAGTTTAGCTGACCTTGAAAAAGAAAACGCAGAATTAGAAGAACGCAACCAACAATTATTGATTGAAATTGAGCAGATACAGAAAAATGGTGGAGCGGATATCAAACGTAGAACTGTAGCGTACCAGAAGGCAATTAATGTACATTTATCAGAAGCACAGACAAGAGAGCTTATTGATGAGCAGCTACGAAAGGTCGGATGGGAAGCTGATACAAGAGAACTTCGATATTCAAATGGTACAAGACCAACTAAGGGAAAGAATCTTGCTATTGCAGAATGGCCTACAGATTCAAAAACCGGTAATAATGGTTATGCAGATTACGCCTTGTTTATAGGTGAAAAGCTTGTAGGTATCATAGAGGCAAAGAAGAAGCATACAAATATTTCATCAGTATTAGATGGTCAGTGTAAGGACTATGCAAAGATGATTAAGTCAGAACATCAGAAGTATGTAATCAATAGATTTGGTGCATATATGGTTCCGTTTCTTTATGCCACCAATGGCAGACCATATATTAAGCAGTATGAACAGATGTCAGGAATATGGTGCTTGGATGTCAGAGAACCATTTAACGCACCAAAAGCGTTATCTGGATGGTCAACACCAGAAGGTATTGAGCAGGCACTGGAAAAAGATATTGTAGAGGCTGATAAGAAGTTAGCTGCTACAGGATATGAGGTATTGCAGGACCCTGATGGTTTAAATCTTCGTTATTATCAGATAGAAGCGATTCAGGCTGCCGAAAAAGCAATAGCAGAACATAAGCAGACAGCACTTCTTGCAATGGCTACGGGAACAGGTAAGACAAGGACTGTGCTTGGAATGATTTATAGATTCCTTGATGCTGGGAGATTTAAGAGAATCCTGTATCTTGTCGATAGAACATCACTCGGTGATCAGACTATGGATACATTCAAAGAGGTTAAGCTTAAAGAATTACTTACTTTGAATCAGATGTATGATGTGAAGTCTTTAGAAGATAAAGAATTTGAGAAGGACACCAGAGTGCATATTGCTACTGTTCAGAGCCTTGTGAAACGTATTATGTACAATGAGTCAGATAAGAGTCTTGGAGTATCAGATTATGACCTGGTCATCGTAGATGAAGCGCACAGGGGCTATATTCTGGACAAAGAAATGGGAGATGATGAGGTACTGTATCGTGACCAGAATGACTTCCGAAGTAAGTACAGGGCGGTAATTGATTATTTTGATGCAGTAAAAATTGCACTTACAGCAACGCCAGCTCTTCATACAACAGAGATATTTGGAAAGCCTGTATATTCATATGATTATCGTACAGCAGTCATCGATGGATTTCTGGTTGACCATGATGCACCGCATATTATCAAAACAAAGTTATCAGAAGAGGGAATCAGCTTTGAGAAAGGCTCAACAGTACCGATATATGATCCTGTTACAAATGAAATTACAAACAGTTCAGAATTGGAAGATGACCTGAAATTTGAAGTTGAAGATTTCAATAGGCGAGTGGTTGACAAAAGCTTTAATGAGACAGTCTTACAGGAAATTGCAAAGGATATTGATCCTAACGAAAAAGGGAAAACTCTTATCTTTGCAGTAGATGATGCTCATGCAGATATGATTACTCAGATATTAAAAGATTACTACACGAATCTTGGAATCTCTGAGGAAGCGGTAATGAAGATTACCGGATCAATTGAAAATGGTAATCCTGTAAAGATAAAGGAAGCCATTCGGAGATTTAAGAATGAAACATATCCTAATATCGTTGTTACAGTAGATTTATTGACAACAGGTATTGATGTAGAGGAGATAGAGAATCTTGTATTCATGAGAAGAATCCGTTCAAGAATCTTGTTTGAACAGATGCTTGGTAGAGCTACCAGATTATGTCCTGAAATAGGAAAGACACATTTTGAGATATATGATGCAGTAGGTGTCTATAATGCGTTAGAACCTGTTTCCACAATGAAACCAGTAGTAGCCAATCCAGCAACTACATTTGATGATTTAATTGATGGTATTGATTCATTAGATACCGACAGGGCAAGGAAAAACCAGATTGACCTTATCGTTGCCAAAATGCGTAGGAATAAATCACAGATGAGTGATAAGTACAGAGCACGATTTGAGCAGATAACTGGAGGTTTGACGCCAGAGAAATTTATAGAGAAAATTCATAGTATGCCGGTCGATAAGGCAATTGAAACTGTAAAGAATAACAGGCAGGCGTTTGAATATGTCAAGAGGATGCCAAAGGAAAGAGAAAAGTTCATAAGTGATGAGCCGGACGAGCTTCGTAGTCATACCAGAGGATATGGTGATGCTACAAGGCCAGAGGACTATCTAAAAGAATTTAGAGATTTTATAGATAATAATATCAATGAGATAGCAGCTTTGAATATAGTTGCTACACGTCCAAAGGAATTAACAAGACAGTCACTAAAGGATTTGAAGATTATCCTTGATGGCAAGCATTTCAACGAGACTATGCTGCAGACAGCATGGAAAGAAATGACAAATGAAGATATTGCAGCGGATATCATAAGCTTTATTCGTCAGCGAAGCATTGGAGATGCTTTGATTAGTAAAGATGACCGTATACATAACGCCATTGTAAAGACAAAGGCTAATCATCCGGAGCTTAGCAAAATTCAGTTAGGATGGTTGGATAGGATTGAAGCCCAGCTTCTTAAGGAGGTAGTGCTCAACAGAGAGACTTTTGATTCGGATGCATTTAAGAACAAAGGTGGTTATAATGCGGTAAACAAGGCATTTGGGCAGAAATTAGATGAGTTTATTGATGAAATCAATGGATATATGTATTCAGCATAAATTACAAGGAGAGAATGATAGATGACAAATCAGGAAATAGTAGCAAAGTTGTGGAATCTCTGTAATGTTCTTAGAGATGATGGTATTACATATCACCAGTATGTTACAGAACTTACTTACATCTTGTTTTTGAAGATGGCAAAGGAAACAGGAACCGAGGATAAGATTCCAGAGAAATACCGCTGGGATAGATTAGCAGAAAAAGATGGACTTGCGTTGAAAAAATTCTACGAGGACTTGCTTCGTGAGCTGGGCGAAAAAGGTACAGGTCGTATTCAGGAAATTTATTCAGGGGCAAGAAGTAATATTGAAGAGCCAGCAAACTTAAAGAAAATCATTACAAACATCAATGACCTTGACTGGTATTCTGCAAAAGAAGAAGGACTTGGAAATCTTTACGAGGGATTATTAGAGAAAAATGCAAATGAGAAAAAGTCAGGAGCAGGTCAGTATTTTACTCCGAGAGTACTGATTGATATAATGACAGAATTAATAGCACCTCAGCCGGGAGAAAGATGTAACGATCCTGCATGTGGTACATTTGGGTTTATGATAGCGGCGGATGCATATGTAAAGGCACATACAGATGACCTATTTTCTTTAACTTCAGAACAGCAGGCATTTCAGAAGAATGAGGCATTTACAGGGGCAGAACTTGTACATGAGACTCATAGGCTGGCTCTGATGAATGCAATGCTTCACGATATTGATGGTAAGATATATCTGTGTGATACCTTATCAAATCAGGGGAAACAGATGAACGGATTTGATGTTGTTCTTACAAATCCCCCTTTTGGAACAAAAAAGGGCGGAGAGCGTGCAAACAGAGACGATTTTACATTTCAGACAAGCAATAAGCAGCTTAATTTCTTGCAGCATATCTATCGTTCACTTAAAGCAGATGGTAAGGCAAGAGCTGCTGTGGTACTGCCTGATAATGTATTGTTTGCTGATGGTGAAGGTGAAAGAATTCGTGAAGACCTTATGAATAAGTGTAGTCTCCATACAGTACTTAGACTTCCAACTGGCATATTTTATGCACAGGGTGTAAAGACAAATGTTCTTTTCTTTACTAGGGGAACAACCGATAAAGGTAATACGAAGAAAGTTTGGTTTTATGACTTAAGAACAAATATGCCTTCATTTGGCAAAACCAATCCATTAAAGGCAGAGCATTTCGATGGATTTAAGGATGCATATACAGCAGAGGACAGGAAAAGTATATCGGATGAGAGATGGAGTTGCTACACATATGATCAGATATCAGAGGAAGGGAAGAATCATAGCCTTGATCTCGGATTGATTAAGGATGATTCTGTACTGGATTATGATGATTTGCCAGACCCTATTGAATCGGGGGAAGAATGTATTGCTCAGCTTGAGGAAGCAGTTGATTTGCTTATGAGTGTAGTAAAAGAGCTTAAGGCTCTGGAAGGAGCTGAGTGATATGGCGAAGGCAAAGAAAGCTAAGATAGCAATAGAAGATGTACTGTTGCCAATAGATGAACATCCATATGAAATACCACAAAACTGGTGTTGGGTTAAGCATAATGGTGTATTAGACATTTCTGGAGGTTCACAACCAGCAAAATCTTATTTTATCTCTGAACCAACAGAAGGATATATTAAGCTGTATCAGACAAGAGATTATGGAGATAATCCTGTTCCTGTATATATACCAGAAAAATATGCGACAAAGACCACGCTTGAAGGCGATATCCTTTTGGCTCGCTATGGTGGGTCGTTAGGTAAAGTGTTTAGAGCTCATGAAGGTGCATATAATGTTGCGTTAGCAAAAGTCATAAAATTATATCCTGATTTAATTGATGACGAGTATTTATATAAGTATTATTTTACTCAGTTTTATCAAGATTTTTGCGTTAAAGCAAGTAAAGGAAGAAGTGCACAAGCTGGATTTAATCGTGATGATATGAACAATATACCATTTCCATTGCCTCCATTAGCCGAGCAGAGACGTATGGTTGAGCAAATTGAGGGCTTGTTTTCTAAGCTTGATAAAGTAAAAGAAAAGATTGAATGTTTATTGGATAGCAAAAAAGTAAGATGTAATTCAGTGCTAAACAAAGCCTTTACAGGAAAATTAACAGCAAAATGGAGAGAAAATAATAATATAAAATTTGAGACATGGGAATACATAAATTTTGAAAAAATAATTGTAGAAGGGCCTCAAAATGGAATGTATAAACCCAAAACTTCTTATGGAAGCGGAACGAAGATACTAAGAATAGACTGTTTTTATGATGGCAAATTGGAGCCTTGGGAGAAACTAAAACGATTAGAAATAACTGACGAAGAGAAACATACCTATTTGCTTTCTGTTAATGATATTGTTGTGAATAGAGTTAATAGTATGCCGTACTTAGGAAAGTCAGCACTTATTCGTAAATTACCAGAGCAATGTGTATTTGAAAGTAACATGATGCGTATTAAAATTAATATTCGAAAAGCAAATCCAGAGTACGTTATAAGATATTTGAATAGTTCTATTGGACTACAGGAACTTCGTAAAAATGCCAAGCAGGCAGTCAACCAAGCGAGTATTAATCAGCAGGATGTAAAGATGGTAAAAATTGCATTACCATCATTGGAAGAGCAAAACGAAATTGTTAAAATAATTACATCTATATCTAATAAAGATGAGGCTATTTTAAATAAAGCTGAAGCGGTTATTGAAGAAATTGATTTGATGAAAAAATCAATTCTTGCTAAAGCGTTTCGTGGTGAACTTGGTACTAATATTTCGAAAGAGAAAAATTCGATTGAAGTACTTAAAAAATTAATTGAGGAGGAATCAAAATGAATGAAAAGATTGACAAAAGTAAACTGACGATCCCTATATATCTTAATACTAAAATTGTTTTTGATATGCTGGCTACAATAGAGGATGGTTTTTCTGAAGTAAAAAACATACAGACCTCAAAGAGTAAAAATAGAGAAGAAGATACTGAAGCTAATATAGGAATGAGTAATTTGTTTGCATTATTTAGTGTTGGATTAAAAGGAAATTTGAAATCTGGGAATAGCAGCGACCAAACGATAATGGAAGAGAAAACACATACAACAGTATCATTATTTCAGAAATTGAAGGCAGATTTGGACACAGCCAAGTTAATAAATAGGAACATTGATACGTATGAAATAGGAGATTTTGTTGAAATACAAGGAAATTTAAAAACAAATCCGTTAATTGAAATGCTGTCTGCATTAAAGGAATTGATGGCCTTAGCGAATTTGTTTTCCGATAAGCCCAAAAATAATCAGAGCAAAAAGGATAAATTAATGTCGGATGCTAAGTTCAATGCTCAGATAGAGGGACTTATCAATGGATTACAAGCTGGAGGAAAGAAAGATATTATTTGTGAGGCGTCTGGATTAAAGGTGGTTCTTCCTACTGATGAAAATTATTTTTTGAATAATAATATGAGTGAGATAACTGATGGGAATTATAAGATTCTTGGAAAAGTAGTGCAGATATGCAAGGATTCAGGAGAGATAAGTTTACTAAGGAATACGGTTTTTTCTAAGCTACAGTTAGATAAGATGAAAGAATTTCGAGATGTATTTAATGATCCAGCTTTAGCTGATTTTGTTGGAAATGGTGGAATTACAACAACAATAGAAGCCCCTGTAATTATGATTATTCCAATAGCAATTTATGTTTAATATTTGAAATGTTTAAGCTTTAAATAGATTTCCCTTTTGATAACGCTATATATGCGTTTCTAAGAAGTCAGGACATTTGGTGTCTTAGAAACGCAACTGGCGTGAGTGTAAGTGATAAAAATTTTTAAAAAGATGTATTGATAGCAGGAATGCCTTGAATGAAACAAACATGTGAAAAGGGAAGGTATCTTCTATGCTGCGATTATTAACACTATTATCAATGCAACAAACAGCAGAAGAAAGATTTGAACTGCCTTGTTTGTTTCAACACGTAGAAGAATCTCCTTTTTATAATTTCGTTCACAATCTTCAAATAGGACAATACATGCTTCTAGCCTTTGGGATATTTCTGCGAAGTCTTTAGGAGAATTTCTGATCATGTATTTGCCGTCAGTAACAATATCGTTTATTTCTATTAGTATTTTGTTAAGTCTGAATTTATATTGCCAAGGTTCGTAGGTGATGAAAAAGGAAGAAAGCTCACTCCAATAATTGTTGAGAATATCGACCAAGTTGCTTTCACCAGCGATGTTACCGGCATTATCAATCGCTTTAACTTTGTTAGCACGTTTTTTGCCTTTTGTTTTTTGGAAGTGTTCATAGGCGGAGTATGTAGCAGTAATTCCATATATGGAAGTGAACATTGCTTTTACATTGTTTTCTTTCAGGTAGTTTCCCATGAGTTCTCTAAGCGCTGCTTTTTGTGGTGAATCCTTTTTTCTTGCCATAAAATAAACCTCCAAACTGAGTAATTCTATCTTACATCAGTTTGGAGGTTTACACAAACTTTGGGATACTCCCTAAAAGACGTCCATTACACTATCGGAAAATCAGCAAGGAAGTTTCATAGTAACCTTTGCGC
>OLVW01002291.1_pt1 | contig 14253 bp, 10 predicted proteins | sample 1673301 | NCBI WGS metagenome assembly OLVW01 (sample SAMEA3178941, study PRJEB25190) | human gut metagenome
CGAGAAGCTTCCGATGGGAAAGCCATTTGCCAATGAAAGAGTATTCCTGTTAGATGATGAGGATAAGCTTGTTGATGCAGGCAGACCAGGCGAGTTAGGAGAAATATGTGTATCTGGAACAGCTGTAACTATGGGGTATCTGCGTAATCCTGAAAAGACAGCAGCAGCATTTGTACAGAATCCTCTTAATGACAGATATCTGGAAACTATATACCGCACAGGTGATCTTGGTTACTATAGTGAAGATGGTGAACTTTTCTTCTCATCAAGAAAGGACTTCCAGATTAAGCATATGGGACACAGAATTGAGCTAGGCGAAATTGAAACATACATGAATGCTATAGAGGGATTGCTTAGAAGCTGCTGTATATTTGATACAGATGAGAATAAGATTCTCGGATTCTTTGAGATAGAAGGAGCAAGTGAGCTTGACAGAAAGGGCGTAACACATGCTCTCAAAGATAAAGTGCCACAGTGGATGATTCCAAATGTGCTTGTTAAGGTTGAAACAATGCCGATTACTAAGAATGGTAAAATTGACAGAAAAGAACTTATGAAGATATATAAAGAACAGGAGGCATAGGATGGTAGGAGTTAATGAATTAAAAGAGATTGCCATAAAATGTGGAACACCATCGTATATATTTGATACAGATGAGCTATGTGCAAGGATTGATGCCATGCAGCAGATTCTAGGATGTGGAGTTACAGTGTGTTATGCAATGAAGGCCAATCCGTTTCTTATAAGCGTGCTTGACAAGAAGCTTGATAAATTCGAGGTATGTTCTCCAGGTGAATTTGCGATATGCGAAAAAGAGGGCATAAACAGGGAGAAGATAGTCCTTTCGGGTGTTAATAAGGAAAAGAAAGATATCCTCTACACGATGAAGACAGGTGCTGTTGGAATCTACACAGTGGAATCACTTAATCAGCTTGAACTTATCAATTCATGTGCAGTTGAGTGTGGCATTAAAGTTAAGGTGCTTATAAGAGTTACAAGTGGCAACCAGTTCGGCATTAATGAGCGTCAGGTATATGAGATTGCTGACAGAAAGGATGAACTTAAGGGAATTATCATAGAGGGAATCCAGTGCTATTCAGGAACCCAGAAGAAGAAATTAAGCCAGATAGAGTCAGAGGTAGTATGGTTACAGGCAATAGCACATACATGTGAAGCAGAGCATGGCGTTAAGCTTAATGAGATTGAATATGGTCCTGGTCTTTCAGTCGATTACTTCGTTACAGACAAATGTGATGCAATGAATACTAACTTTGACGAGTTAGAAGAATTTGCAGGCATGATTAAAGAAATGTCCGAAAAATTCAATGTCACTCTTGAGATGGGGCGATATATTGCAGCTACCTGTGGAGTTCTTATAAGCAGAATTGCTGATATGAAGATGAATGACACAACAAGATATGCAATTATTGACAGCGGAATTAATCATATTAATTATTATGGACAGGCTATGGCTATGAAGAAACCAAGATGTGAATTCATTCCAATGGAGTACACAGAAGGGTTTGCTGATGGTGCAGATCATGAGGTCGAAGTGTATTCACAGGGAGTACAGCCATATAATATATGCGGTTCATTATGTACAGTAGGGGATGTAATTGTTAAGAATCTTGAATTAAAAGATGCTAAGATTGGCGATATGATAGCATTTTATAATATTGGAGCTTATTCGGTTACGGAGGGAATATATCTGTTTCTGAGCCGTCGAATGCCGGCAATTGTGATGTATTCTAAGAAAAATGGTTACAGAGTTATAAGAAAACCTATTGAAACATTTTTAATAAATAGCAGTAATACACAATAATTTTACAATTTTGTAACAAAATATGATTGACTATATGCGAATGAGAAGATAGAATGTTTTTTGTTCACAGATGTGTGATCAATAGATTTTAATATTTTGCGAGGTTTATTATGGATCAGTTATTAGACATTTTGAATGAAATTAACAGTGATGTGGATTATGAAGTATGTGATACTCTTATCGATGATGGTATATTCAGCTCATTTGATATTGTATCACTTGTTGGTGAGTTAAACGATGCATTTGACATTGATATCACACCAGTTGATATAGTACCTGAGAACTTTAATTCAGCAGAAGCTATGTGGGAGATGATTCAGCGTCTGCAGGATTAATCCGGAAAGCGGGGTAAAATAATATGTCACTAGTTTCTACCGGATTTCTGGTATTTTTATTAGTGGGAGTAATTGTATATTATCTTATACCTAAGAAGGCACAGTGGGCATGGCTTTTGATATTAAGCTATGCCTACTATTTATGTTCGGGATATAAGACTGTTGTATTCATATTACTTACAACAATCGTTACTTTCACATCAGGAATCCTTTTAGAGAGAACAGAGGATAATCTTGACAAGAGCCTTAAAGCAGATGGGCTGGCAAGAGAAGATAAAAAGGCTTTAAAAGAAAAGGCAAAGACATATAAGAAAAGAGTTGTAGTACTTGCTCTTCTTCTGGTATTTGGTGTGCTTGCAGTTGTTAAGTACCATAATTTTGCGATTGAGAACGTCAATGGCATAATTAAGGCTTTTGGTGGCAATGGCAGGATATCAACATTTACACTGCTTCTTCCGCTTGGAATATCTTTCTATTCATTCCAGTCGATATCATATGTTATTGATGTATACAGAGGCAAAGTAAAGGCATGTAATAACATTTTTAAATATGCTTTGTTTGTTTCGTATTTTCCTCAGATAACACAGGGACCTATCGGAAGATATGACAGACTTGCACCACAGTTTCTGGCAGAGCATAAGTATGATCTTGCAGTTATCCAGCATGGATTGCAGCGTATGGCTTGGGGACTTTTCAAAAAGTTCATTATAGCTGACCGTGCAGGAGTCGTGTCTGATCTGGTGTTTAATAATCCCGGACAGTATCATGGAATATATGTAATAATAGGTGTTCTTGCGTATTGCGCACAGCTATACGGAGATTTTGCTGGTGGAATCGATATGGTTATGGGTGCTTCCGAGATGTTTGGAATCCACCTGGATGATAATTTCAGACAGCCATTCTTCTCTCATTCTATTGGAGAGTTCTGGCGCAGATGGCACATAACACTTGGTACATGGATGAAGGATTATGTGTTCTATCCGTTCAGCTTAAGTAAAGCCATGAATAAGCTGGGTAAGTTCTTCAAGAAACACAGCAAAACAAGATTTGGTAAATATATGGCGAAGGCATTGCCTATCTGTCTGGCTGATTTACTCATATTCTTTATAGTAGGTGTATGGCATGGAGCAGCATGGAAGTATATCGTATATGGTATGTACAATGGTATAATCATGAGCTTTAGCAGTATTATGGCACCTGTTTATGAAAAAATGTTTAAAATAACACATATTAACAAGACTGCACGCTGGTACAGAGGATGGCAGATAATAAGAACATTTATACTTGTTAATATAAGCTGGTATTTTGATAACGCAGCTACTCTTACAGATGCATTCAGACTTATGGGAAATACATTTAAACATGCATCATTCAGCATGGACGCCGTTGTAAAAATGTTTGGAAGCCAGCTGGATTTGATTATATTACTTGCAGGCTGTCTTGTGTGGCTGATTATAAGTATACTTAAAGAGAAAGGCATTGTAATCAGAGAAGCTCTTGACAGAAAGCCGCTGATTATCAGATGGGCTGTATACATAGCTCTTGTTATGTCAGTTGCAATGCTTGGCTATATTTCTAATACATCGGGTGGATTTATGTACGCCCAGTTCTAATCAGAGGTGCAGGATACCATGAAGAAGAAAGCATTTAAAGAGATATTAAAATATGTGAGGGTGATAGTATTCTTTGCGGTTATAACCATACTTGTTGAAGCAGTTAATTATGTAATGGTTCAGCCGGGGTATGCAAGATATATAATCCATACAGTTGACAATCCGGATGATGGCTCTGATTATGATTGTATTGTAGTGGGAGCTTCACATGGAAGGGCTTCAATTGACCCGCATTATTTTCTGGAAATGGAATATGCAGTTAATCCAATTAATATGTGTATTCAGGGCGCCACGGTTATTGATAATTATTATATGATCAGAGAAGCGTGCAATAATAATGACGTAAAGAAGATAATTCTTGAACTTGATTATCAGTACTGGAATAAGAATCTGAAACGTGATTCGGATTTTGGAGATCTTCTTGTATATGGACAGCTTCCGTTTACAAGTCTTAAAATGGAGTATATAGTAAGCCAGCTTATGGATAAAGACTTCAGGACAATATATTTCAGAAGATATGCATTTGCCAGGAATTGGAAAACGGCTAAGAAATATATGGCTATAAAGAAGACTGATGAATATAAGAATTTCCAGATTGAGGGTGTTGCCGGAATTGATACAGAAGGACCATATCAGGGATTGGGATTTTTCTACCGTACAAAGGTAACTGATAAGAAGGGAAAGCTTAATCCATCACCGTGGACATATGAAGATCTTAATCCTAAGGTGCAGAAATATTTCCAGAAGATAGTTAAGTATTGTAAGGACAATGGAATTGAGCTTATATGTGTTACTGCACCAATTACACCATCGTCGGTTGTTTCGGGTGCTGCTAATGAGGCTGATACATATTTTAAGCAGATATGTGATGAGAATAATGTAAGGTATATAGATGGCAATCTTATTAAGAATGAGATTCTTAATGTAAGTGATGATGATTTTTCTGACTGGGAAGGTCATATGAACGGAGAGCTTGCTGAGCAGTTCTCAGAGGTACTCACAGAGATACTTAAAAAGAATGATTGTTCAGAATATTTTTACAGCAGTTATGATGAGTGCATAGAGGCAATTAAAGCGAGGGGCAATGAGTAATAAAATATTAAAATATGTCAGAGCTGTGGTGTTTATTGCCATAGTGGTCGGGCTTGTCAAATGTATGGATTATGCGATGATGCCATCAGGCTATATAAGATACATTATACATGAGGCCGACAATGCAGATACTGATGAAGGATATGACAATATAATAATTGGAGCTTCACATGCAAGATCTGCTATAAATCCAGTAAAGCTCGATGAAGCCGGGGCATCTGACAATGCATTTAATCTTGCAATACCAGGCGAGACGGTAACAGATTCATATTATCTTTTAATGGAGAGTGACCGGCATAATAATGTAAAAAGAGTTATATATGACCTTGATTATCAGTACTGGTGCAATTATGCAGAGAGGGAGTTTGAAGACTGTTTCATATACACATGGCTTCCTTTCAGTAATGTAAAGCTTAAGTATATAGCTGATAATCTGCTCACAAAGGATTTTCGTACTGTATATTCAAAGAGATGGGCTTATGAGATATCACCGTCTGCTATTATGAATAATCTTAAGGTTAAGAGTAGTGCGGCATACCGCAATTACAGCATGGATGCAGTTGAGATACATGATGCCGGAGGACCTTATGCTGCCAAAGGATTTTTCTATAGAGATATGAAGATGGACAGCCTCGTGCCATCTGATATTGTTGCATGGGATGAGAGTGGAATCAGTGATAAGGTTCTGGATTCATTTGAAAAGACTGTTCAATATTGTAAGAAGAATAATATTGAACTGGTATGCGTTACATCACCTATTACGCCGACAACATCAGTTAACGGTTATTCGGAACAGGCAGGAGCATATTTTACGAGGCTTTGTGAAGAATATGGTGTTGAATATTATGATTTCAATCTGTTAACAATGGATACACTTCCAAGAACAGATGATGACTTCTTTGATGAAGAAGGTCATATGCTTGGAGAACTTGCCGACAGATATTCAGATATACTGGCATCAGTTCTTCTTGACAAATGTGACAAAAGTACCGCTTTTTATGGTACTTATGCACAGTTAGAGCTGGCAGTTTATGAAAATTATGTGACAAAACAGTGAAACTGACAAAATATGCTTGCTATAAACATAACAATGTGCTAAACTTCATTCACTGCATATGTTGAATCTGCAGGTAGTAAAGAGTCGTGATGTACTACATATCTGTTATTGCATTTGGGACACTTAGGCTGCGCCAGAGGAAGTCATATGTATTAATAATACGCCTGCTATGCAGGCACTTTACGCCGGTGTGGCGGAACTGGCAGACGCACAGGACTTAAAATCCTGCGGGACTTATACTCCCATACGGGTTCGATTCCCGTTGCCGGCATTAAGTTAATATACAGCATGTAGAAGAAAATAATATTTCATACCACAGGCTGTATAAGTGATTAAAGACAGACCTCTAAGTAGATTAATACAGAGGTCTGTTTTTTTTAATATCTGTGATATATAAGTATGATATGGCAGAAAATATAAAATATCTTTTGCTGCTTACATTATACCTGCGTGATAAACTATGGTTGATACAATATATATATTAGTGTACAATTATCAGTATTGTTTATAGGGGGAAGTATATGATTGAACTTGACGGAATGCTGTCTGTTATTATGCCGGCATACAACGAAGAAAAACTTATATATTCAAGTATAATGAAAACTTTGGATATAGTTTCCTCGTTTGTAAAAGATATAGAGATAGTTGCAGTTAATGATGGAAGTAAGGATAACACAAAGTCTGAGATTATAAGGGCACAGAAAGAGGATAAGAGAGTAAGACTGGTGACCTCTGATAAAAACAGGGGAAAGGGTAATGCAATAATAGCAGGAGTATCGCAGGCAAACGGAAAATATATAGCATTCGTAGATGCGGATTTAGAGCTTAACCCATCACAGCTTGAAGGATATCTTAACAAGATGCTTACCGACAATGTGGATGTGGTTATAGGCTGCAAGTTCCATAAGGATTCAAAGCTTAAATATCCATTTAAAAGAAAAGTCATAAGCATGTGCTATTATATAATGCTTCTTTTACTATTTCATCTGAATGTCAAGGATACACAGACGGGACTTAAGGTGTTTAAGGCAGAGGCTATAAAACCGGTAGGGCATCTTATAAGGACATCCGGCTTTGCGTATGACATAGAGCTTCTTGTTGCAGTTCACAGAAGAGGCTTTAAGATAGCACAGATGCCGGTAGAAGTAGTTTTCGTAAGAGAAAAAGACTCAAACAGGATTGGAATAAAAGATTGTATAAGAGCTTTTAACGATACCTGGGCAATATTCTACCGCGTCTACTTTAAACATTACTATGACGATGCCAGGGTCAGAAAGTGAAAAGCTGTTCGTGCTCGCACGAAAAGGCTTTTAACCTTCTGACCCGCCCAAACATGAGAAGGGAGCGATTTGCAAGGCAAATCAGCGGAGTTCGAATGTTTGCAGAATTGTGGGAGCAGCGAAGCTGCGGAGCAATTCGAAGGCATCGTCAAAAAAGTAAAACAGCCAGGGTCAGAAAGTGAAAAGCCGTTCGTGCTTGCACGAAAAGGCTTTTAACCTTCTGACCCGCCCAAACATGAGAAAGGAGCGAGGTTATGTATGATTATTTAATAGTTGGTGCCGGTCTGTACGGCGCAGTATTTGCAAGACAGGCAGCAGATGCCGGAAAAAAAGTACTTGTAGTAGATAAAAGAGATCACATAGCAGGTAACGTATATACAGAAAAGATAGAAGGAATAAATGTACATAGGTATGGAGCCCATATATTCCACACTAATAATAAAAGGGTATGGGAATATCTTAACAGATTCACAGAATTCAACAGATTCACGAATTCACCTGTGGCTAATTATAATGGTGAGCTATATTCACTTCCATTTAACATGTATACATTTAATAAAATGTGGGGTGTTGTTACACCAGATGAAGCACGTAAGATGATAGAAAAACAGAAACAGGCAGCAGGCATAAGTAAGGCGCACAATCTTGAAGAACAGGCAATAAGCCTTGTTGGAACAGATATATATGAGAAGCTTATAAAGGGCTATACAATGAAGCAGTGGGGAAGACCTTGCACAGAGCTTCCTGCATTTATTATAAAAAGACTTCCAGTTAGATTTACATTTGATAATAATTATTTTAATGCACTTTATCAGGGTATTCCAATAGGTGGATATACAAGAATGGTTGAAAATATGCTTGATGGAATAGAGGTAAGACTGTCCACAGATTATCTTAAAGAAAAAGAAGAGCTGGATAAGCTTGCATCAAATGTTGTGTATACAGGACCGATAGATGAATATTTTGGCTATAAGCTTGGGACACTTGAGTACAGAAGTGTACGTTTTGAAACAGAAGTGCTGGATATGCCTAACTACCAGGGCAATGCAGCGGTTAATTATACTGATGAAAAGAATCCTTATACAAGAATAATAGAACACAAATGGTTTGAGTTCGGTAAGGATGAGAATGGCAATGAGCTGCCTAAAACAGTTATAAGCAGGGAGTACAGTTCTGAATGGAAGCCGGGGGATGACCCTTATTATCCTGTCAATGATGAGAAGAACAGTTTGCTTTATGCTGAATATAAGAAGCTTGCAGAAGAACTGGATGGAGTTATATTTGGCGGAAGACTTGGCGAATATAAGTATTATGATATGGATGCTGTTGTGGCAGCGGCACTTGATAAGGCAGAAGAACGTCTGTAAAAGAATAGTAAGACAGAATATATGTTGACAATGGTTTTGTATGTATTTATGAATAATTATTATATCTTTACATAAACTATATCCTAGATTATAAATGCAGCTATGTATAAAAGCATATGCAGCAGATTGGAGAAGGTTTATGACAGCAAATAAAGGAATTAATTGGAAAAGGCTGATACTGGCGTTGGTTGTGAGTCTGGGAGCAGGTGTTATATCCTGGCTTCTTACTGGGAATTCAATGGAGATGTATAAAAATCTTCATAAGCCCATACTCTCGCCACCAGGTCAGCTTTTTCCTGTTGTATGGACAATACTTTTTGTACTTATGGGGATAGCCTCATATATAGTGTGTGAAACAAGGGATGATGAAAGGACAGAAGCTCTTGTATTATATGGAGTACAGCTTTTTGTGAATATAGGCTGGTCTGTGATATTTTTTAAGTTTAAAGCATTATGGCTGGCTTTTATATGGCTGATGCTTTTGTGGGTGCTTATAATATTTACAATATGGCGTTTCTTTCATGTTAACAGGGCCGCAGCATGGCTTATGGTTCCATATCTGTTATGGGTCACATTTGCCGCATATCTTAATGTTACAATTGCAATAATTAATTAAACACTGATTGAAAAGTGTAAGTGCATGTGCTAAAATATGTTAATTGTAAACTAGAGGTGTATATGGTGAATATCATGTGTAGAATATCTTTTGACCCTGAAATCGTTATAATATGATATAAGGCTGTGGATGATGCTTGATAGACATTATATACAGAATACGAAAAAGAGGAATGAAAAGTGAATAAAGCAAAAGAACTATTAAACAAACTAAAAGAATTCGTTTCACTTCATAAGGTTGTCTGCCTGTCAGCAGCAGGGGCGGTATGTGCAGTGGCAGTTACAGGTATCGTTGTTGCAGTAGTGCTTGGAAATCACTCAAAGGCTGATACAGTGGCTGGTGTAGAAACGGCACAGGAAGAAACTATGCAGACTATAGTTATGGCTACAGTTGAAGAAGTTACAGAGGAAACTACAGCACAGACTGAGGCGGAAGAGGAAACAGAAACAGATGTGATAGAAACAGATTCATCACTTGAGTTTGAATATGATGGTAAGAAAATAGTCATAAGCGCGGATAAGCCGGTTGAGCTTATACCAGAAGAGGACCTTGCAGATAAGATTATAGAAGATGATTCAACAACTGAAATAGGAGCTGATGTAGATGTTGATGAACCAGATTCTGGTAACAGTAAGGTAAATGAACCAGAAAAGAATTATGATATTATAGTTGATAATGTTGATAAAACAGTTACAGAAGGTGAGGAATATGCACCACTTGCAGGTGTAAGGATTGATGATCTTTATAATTCATCAGCACCTATTGGATTTACTATAACAGATGAAGCGGGTAATGTGGTTGCTTCGATGACAGGTGATGAGGTTAAGAATTATGGTGGTAATCCTGAGGATATAAAGGTTACACTTGAGAATGCAGGAAACTACAAGGTTCATTATGAATATGAAGCACCAGGTATGACAGTAACAGAAACAGTCAACGGAATTGATGTGTCACACTGGCAGAACGATGCTGGCGGCATTGACTGGGGTGCTGTTGCAGATGCTGGTTATAAGTTTGCCATGATTAAGGTAGCCGGAAGATCTATAGGTGATGATGGTAATCTGTATGAGGACAATTATTTCAGATACAATATAGAACAGGCAACAGCTAATGGCATCAAGGTAGGAGTATACTTCTTCTCACAGGCATTAAGTGTCCAGGAGGCATATGAAGAGGCATCATATACTCTTAATCTTATAAAGGACTATAACATAACATATCCTGTAGCCTTCGACTGGGAGACATCAAGCGGCTACAGAACATGTGACAGACTTAACAAAGATGAGCTTACAAGCATATGTGAAGCGTTCTGCGATACAGTAAAGAGCCATGGATACCAGCCTATGATATATATGAGTAAGAATGACTGGGTAAATAAGGTTCACACAAACAAACTTACATCAAAGTATAATGTATGGCTTGCATGGTATTTCTATAAGTATTATAACAGTCCAAGTAACAGATTGTATGAAGATGGTGATGAAGTTCCAGATCTTGACTTTGGATATAATATATGGCAGTACACAAGTACAGCAAATATCCCAGGAATTAATGGTGCATGTGATATGAATGTTGCATTTGCTACAACATATAAGTCGGGTGACACTAAAACGAAGGATATAACAATCAGGGTTGAAAAGAAAAAAGGAGAGCCTGAAACTACTGCACCAGACAAGGACAATACAACAGAAACAACAACTGGTACAACAACAGGTACTACATCAGGAACAACAGGTGCAGCAGAAACAACGACAGGAACAACAGCTGCTAACAATGCATAAACAGCTGCTTCTGTTCAGTAAAATGCTCTAGAGGCTTTCTAGAGGCTTCAGTGGTAACATAAAATATAAGTAATTAATAATAAAAGCTGATTCTTAAAAACAATGGTTAAAGATTCAGCTTTTATTTTATGTTTGCAAAAGTATTTCGCAGGAAATTCAAAAAGAGTTAACATATTGTTAACAATTAATATGCCTGACAATGATATAATCAGCTGTAATGCTTTGTAATGAATGTAAAACTAACAAATAAAAGAAACGAGGCGTGGTATGAAAAAGTTATGGCCACACATTAGATGCGTAATATTTATATGTGTACTTGCGGCAGTTATATGTGTATGTGACTATCTGTTTGCAGAAAGTGGATATATAAGGTTCATATTTAACCAGGTTAAGGCTGAAAATGCAGGAACGGATAGTGGATATGATACAATAATTCTTGGAGCATCCCATACAAGATGCAGTATAGATACAAGCAGTATAGACGAAAAGCTGGGAGTGAATTCATTTAATATGGGTATCCCTGGTGAAACGGTTGATGATATGTATTATGTTTTAAAGTCTGTATGCAAGGATAATGACGTTAAAAAAATAGTTATAGATGTTGACTATTATTACTGGATGAATGGACAATCACAGAATCATTTTTCAAGGTCGTTTATATATCAGCAGATAAAGGATCCGCAGATTAAAGCAGAATATCTGTGGAAGAACAAGTCTTATCTGGATATAAGAAATGTATTTTCAAGAAGGCTTACATGGAAATGCACTTTGAATAAGGCAAAGACAAATGTTGAGTTAAAGAAAACTGATGAATATAAAAACTACGATATGTCAGCAGGACTTGATACAGATGGATATTTTGCTACAGCAGGTGGACCTTATATGGGAAAGGGCTTCTGCTACAGATACAGGATAAATGAAGTTCCGGGAAATCCTGAATATACACAGACGATGAAAAGAAATGCCAACAAGGAGCTTGATAAGACTGTTATAGCACAGTTTGAGCAGCTTGTTGAGTATTGCAGGGAAAACAACATACAGATAGTATGTGTAGAATCGCCTATAACACCAGATGCATTCAGGGATGCAGAGGTTGACAAGGCGGTTACGAAACTTAAAGCACTCTTTGACAGCTATGGAATAGCCTATTATGATTTTAATAAGGCACTTATGTCAGTACTTCCAAGAGATGATTCTGCATATGTGGATGCAGAGGGACATATGTATGGAGAGCTTGCAGAAAGCTATTCGGAGCTTCTTTCGGAGGTTCTTTACGAGGATGCACAGGGAACGCTGGATGAGAGCAGATATTTTTATGATTCATATGAGAGTATGTATAACTCTATGGTACAGGATTATGAGGATGCCACAGGACTTGAATGGAAGTCATATTAGATTGGTTTCCTATGATATAAAGAATGGAGAGCAGTATGTCTTTTACAACATTTGAATTCTTTCTGTTTGCGCTTATGGCGCTGGTTGTATATTATATCATCCCCAAAAAGGTGCGATGGGTATGGCTGCTTATATTAAGCTACATGTATTATTTTTCATATCATGTTACAACAGTATGGATGATGATACTGACTACAGCTGTTACATATACAGGTGGAATATTACTTGGAAAGCTTAATAGTGAAAAGCCGGATAAGGATGCAGACAGAGAGACAAAGAAAGCATTTAAGAAGGATATAACTAACAAAAAAAAGAAGGTCGTGCTATGTGTGATACTTCTTTCGTTCGGAGTGCTTGCAGTATGTAAGTACACTAACTTTATGATAGGTAATATCAACGGGATATTATCTGCATTTGGAAGTTCAGAAAGATTAAGTGTTCTTAAGCTTACACTTCCGCTTGGTATATCGTTTTATACATTCCAGTCAGTAAGTTATGTTGTTGATGTATACAGGGGAAAGCATGAGCCACAGAAGAATTTCTTTAAGTATGCGTTGTTTGTATCGTTTTTCCCTCAGCTTCTTCAGGGACCTATCGGCCGATATGAAAGGCTTGGTGAACAGCTGTATGAGGGACATGCCTACGACCTTAAAAATATACAGTTTGGTTTACAGAGGATACTATGGGGCATGCTTAAGAAGATGGTGCTTGCTGACAGGGTAAATGCAGCAGTAACGCTTATATTTAACAACTACTGGAATTATGGGGGCTGGATTAACGTTTTTGGTGTGATTCTTTACAGTATCCAGCTGTATGCAGATTTCTCAGGTGGTATTGATATTACAATTGGTATTGCACAGATGTTTGGCATCACCATGGATGAGAATTTCAGACAGCCATATTTTTCGCGTTCTATAAGTGAATTCTGGAGAAGATGGCATATAACACTTGGTACATGGATGAGGGATTATATATTCTATCCATTTTCCTTATCAAGATGTATGAATAAGTTCGGCAAATGGTGTAAGAAAACATTTGGAAATAATGTTGGAAAGCTTCTGCCAGTGAGTCTTGCCAATCTGCTTGTGTTTTTTATAGTAGGTATATGGCATGGGGCAGCGTGGAAATATATAATGTATGGCATGTATAATGGTGTTATCATAGCAGCAAGCGGCATGCTTGCACCAGTGTATGCAAGGATACATGAGAGCCTGCACATTAATCCTAAAAGCTGGTGGTACCAGGTGTTCTGTATCATAAGAACATTTATACTTGTTAATATAGGTTTTTACTTTGATATGGCGCCGGATCTTCATGCAGCTAATGTCATGCTTTTAGATACAGTGACTAAAGCACATTTGTCACAGATATCCATGGCAACAGTTAAGGCAGTTGGTCTTACAGCACAGGATCTTATCATTGTTGCAGCTGGCTGTATAATTATATTTGTTGTAAGTGTTCTTAAGGAAAAGGGCATTAAAATAAGAGAGGCGGTAGCATCAAGGAACATTGTACTCAGGTGGTTCATATATATAGTATTTATAATGTTTATACTTATATATGGAAGCACAAGTACTACCTCAGATTTTATATATGCTAATTTCTAGCTATGATATCATCTTATCGTCGGATTCATAGATATCAGTTATTAAGCTGTGGCTATGTGGGAAGGTTTTCTGCATGGTCGCGGCTTTTAATATTTTCTGGTGGAATTAGTGATATTTTCCGATGGTGTTAGTGATAGTGACAATTATGTAACAAGGTGTTATAATAACGGGATAGTAAGTAAAAAGTAAGTTATGAGTTTTATTATATGATACTAGGGTCAAAAGGTCTGAGCCCACATGAGCTCGCTCATAGGTGGGTGAAAGACCTTGGGACCCGCCCCAATATG
>OLVW01002300.1_pt1 | contig 14177 bp, 13 predicted proteins | sample 1673301 | NCBI WGS metagenome assembly OLVW01 (sample SAMEA3178941, study PRJEB25190) | human gut metagenome
AGCAGGCGCAGCAGGCCAAAGCCTGTGTGGGCTACCTGCCGGAGCAGCCGCCGCTCTACCCGGAAATGACCGTGCAGGAGTATCTGGACTTTGTGGCAGAGCTCAAGGGGGTCAAGCGTGCGCAGCGCAAGCAGCATGTGCTGGCCGCTGCCCGCCGCACCGGGTTGGAGGAAGTGCTGCCCCGGGTCATCCGCAGCCTGTCCAAGGGCTACCGTCAGCGGGTTGGCATTGCGCAGGCGCTGCTGGGCAGCCCGCAGCTTATTATTCTGGACGAACCCACTGTGGGGCTGGACCCCGCGCAGGTCATCGAGATCCGCAACCTTATCCGGGAGCTGGGCAAGGCGCACACGGTCATCCTGTCCAGCCACATCCTCAGCGAGGTGCAGGCCGTGTGTCAGCAGGTGCTCATCCTGTCTAAAGGGCATCTGGTGGCTGTGGGCAGCCCGGAAGAGCTGGGTGAGACTCTGAATCCCGGCAGCCGCCTGCGTGCCACCGCGCAGGGCGAGCCTGACACCGTGCTGGCCGCTGTGCGCAGCGTGCCGGGCATCTGCCGGGTAGAGCTGGAAAGCGCCGCAGACGGTCAGGTCACCTTTACCGCCGAGAGCGAGGACGCCGCCGACCGCCGTGCTGCCGTGTCCCGGGCACTGACCGAGGCCGGGTGCACCGTGCTGGCACTTGCCGCCGAGAACCGCAGCCTTGAGGAGGTATTCCTTGCACTGACCGAAAAAACGCCGGAGCAGAACACCCCGGCAGAAGGGGAGGAGAATTGAGATGCTGGCCATCTTTAAACGAGAGCTCCGCAGCTGCTTTCACGGCATGATCGGTGCGGTGCTTACTGCCTTTATGCTGGCGGCTACGGCTATCTATTTTGTGGCGCTGAATCTGGGCTACGGTCTGCCGGATTTTGGCTACTACACGCTGTACAGCACTATTTTTGTGCTGCTGCTCTACATTCCGGTGCTCACCATGCGTTCCTTTGCGGAGGAACGCCACAGCCGCACCGACCAACTGCTGCTCACAAGCCCGGTGTCGGTGGGCGGCATCGTGCTGGGCAAATATTTTGCCCTTTGCGTCATTTTTGCGCTGCCCTGCCTTGTGGATGCGGGCATGATCCTTGTGCTGAAGGTGCTGGGCGCTACCGGCACCAGTACACTGGCCAACTTTTCCGCGCTGCTGTGCTATTACCTCATGGGCTGCGCCGCCATTGCTATCGGGGTGTTCCTTTCCAGCCTGACCGAAAACCAGATCATTGCCGCCGTGTCCGGTGTGGCGGCGCTGCTGCTGGCCTATATGATGCCCAGCCTGCGCACCATGTTCACCACCGGCAGCGCGGTGGCGCTGGCACTGTTCACAGCCATTGCCGCCGTGCTCAGCGTGGTGGCGGGGCTGCGCAGCAAAAGCTTTACGCTGGGCTGTCTTTCCTTTGCGGGGTGCTGCGTGGCGCTTACGGCACTGTTTCTGCTCAAGAGCAGCTGGCTGACCGAAGCTTTCAGCGCGGTGCTCAGCGCCCTGTGCCTGTTTACCCCCTTTGAAGAATTTGTCAACAGCAGCTTTTCCATCCCCACACTGGTCTACTACCTGACCGTGGCGGCGGTGTTCCTGTTTTTTACCGCACAGGGGCTGGAAAAACGCCGCTGGGACTGAGAGGAGGCCACAACGATGAAATGGAACAAGAACGCAGCCTCTCAAAAAGGCAGAGTATTCCGCAGCGGGCTGCTGTCCACCGCTATGCTGGCGGCAGTGCTGGTGCTGGCGGTGCTGCTCAACTTGCTGGTGCGGGCCATCCCTGCAAAATATACCGAGTTCGACCTCTCCGAGGCCAAAATGTACACCCTGAGCGACAGCACCAAAACACTGGTGGAGGGGCTGGAAAAGGATGTGCACATCTATTATCTGTGCGAGACCGGCAGCGAGGATGCCATCATCACAAAGCTGCTGGATCACTACGCCGCCGAGAGCGGGCACCTGAGCTGGGAGCAGAAAGACCCCACCCTGTACCCCACCTTTGCCGCCAAGTACGGTGCGGAGAATGTTTCCTCCGGCAGTCTGATCGTCACCTGCGGGGAGAACAGCACCGTACTGGACGCCGCCGACCTGTACGAGTACGACTATACCGATTACTATACCACCGGCTCTGCCAGCGTGACCTTTGGCGGCGAAAAGCAGATCACTTCTGCCATCTATAAGCTCACCGCAGCCGGGCAGAGCCATGCCTACTATACCACCAACCACGGCGAGCAGACCCTGACCGATTCCCTGACCGATGCGCTGGACGCCCAGAATATCGACGCCCAGCCGCTGGATCTGCTTACAAGCACCATCCCGGAGGACTGCGACCTGCTTATCATCAACGCACCCACCACCGATTTCTCCGCAGGGGACGGCCTTGTGGACGAGATCAGCCAGCTGCAAGATTATCTGGCGGCTGGCGGCAAGCTGCTGCTGACCAGCAGCGTCTACGCCCAGACTCCGCAGCTGGACGCCGTGCTGGCGCAGTTCGGCCTTGCCCGCGTAGAGGGCATGGTGGTGGAGGGCGACAGCAGCAAGGCGCTGTATAACTCTGCATGGTCGCTGCTGCCGGACTACGGCACGCCTGCCGAGAGCACCGCGCTGAACGGCGTGAACACCAATACCCATGTTATGCTGTCGGTGGCGCAGGGTATCACGGTCACCGAGACCGAGGATGTCACCGCCGAGCCGCTGCTGAACAGCTCCTCCTCTGCCTACGCCAAGGCTGACATCAACGACCTTACCACCATGGAGCGGGAGGACGGAGACACAGACGGTCCCTTTGCACTGGCTGTCTGGGCACGGAACGAAGATACCGGTGCCGAGGTCCTCTGGATCGGCTGTCCCAATATGGATAACGAGCAGCTTTATCAGTCCATGCCCGGCAACCTGACCTTTTTGCAGGGCTGCGCCGCTTCGCTGGTAGGGCAGGATATCCTTGTGGATACTAAGGCGCTGGAAGCCGAGCCCATCACGGTGGCAGGCTCCACTGCCGCAGCACTGGGGCTGACCTTTGTGTTCGTGCTCCCGGCGGCGGTGCTCATTGCAGGGGCAGTGGTGGTGCTGCTGCGCCGCCGCAGATAAGGAGACCGCCATGAAAACAAAACAGCGTGTCCTGCTGGCGCTGCTGGTGGCGGCAGTGCTGCTGGGCGCGGCGCTGTGGGCGGTGACCCGCAGCAACGCAAAAGCTGAGCAGGCCGCCAGTGCCGCCGCCGAGGGCAGCATCTCGCTTTCCAGCTTTGCCGCCGAGGACTTGGAGCAGATCGAATACACCTTCAACGGCGAGACCTACACCCTGCAGTATTCCGGCGGCAGCTGGCAGCTGGCACAGGACCCCGCCTATCATCTGGACGAGAGCGCCTGCAACACCATGCGCACCGCCCTGATGGCGCTGAATGCCAAGCGCAGCCTGACACCGCAGGCAGGGGAGGACTACGGGCTGGACAGCCCGCAGCTCACCGTTACGGTAACGGCGGCAGGGCAGAGTACCACACTGACCTTCGGGGCGGAGAACCCGGTCACCGGGGATCTCTATGTGCAAAAAGCCGGGGACGATGCCATTTATACCGTCAGCGGCAACAAAGCTGCCTGTTTCCAGCTGGATAAAGCCGGGCTTTTCGGCAGCTTCTGCCCCACTGGGCTCACAGTCTCGACCATTACACAGGTAGCCTACACGCTGGCTGACGGCACAGCTGTTACATTGAACGCCGTCAGCGAGCCGACCGAAAGCGCCGACAGTACCTCTTCCGCTGCCTACGAGACGGTGTGGCAGCTGGCGTCTGACCCCGCCGCCAGCCTTGCACAGGATAAGGTGCAAAGCCTGTTGTCGGCCTTGTGCACCTATGCCACCGCTCAGACTACGGACGCAGACCTTGCCGCCTGCGGCTTTGATGCACCGGTATTCACCGCCGCAGTCACCAGCGAGGACGGCTCCACCGTGCAGCTGGCCTACGCCTGCGGCACAGACGGGTGGTATTTGCAGGTGGAAGGGGATACTTCGGTATACACAGTGGATACCAGCACTGTGCAGGCGCTTCTGCTGACCGAAAACGACCTGAAAACGCAGGAATAATTGCTTTGATACGCTACACCGAAACCAAGGTGCAGCGTATATTTTTTTTGCACCTTTTTATAAAGTTGCGGCAAACATCGGCAGAGTGATTGACAATCCGATTGTGATTGTTTATTATAAACCGTGACAGGGTAAGTCCGCCGCGCAAGATCATGCTGCTGCGCGGGGCGGAGCATCCCTTATACGCAAAAAAGATGGGGCAGGTTCCCTGTCTTTTTTCGTATCTGAGAACAAGGAGGATAACATATAAAATGGACAACTCGGTGGTCGTTTCACTGCGGGATATCGTAGTGGAATTTGATGGACAGCGCATTCTGGATGGGCTGAATCTGGATATCCATGATAAGGAGTTCGTGACGCTGCTCGGTTCCTCCGGCTGCGGCAAAACCACCACCCTGCGCCTGATCGCAGGTTTTCTGGAGCCAAACGCCGGTAAGGTGCTGCTGAAAGGGAAGGACATTACCGGTGTGCCGCCCTACAAGCGCCCGGTGAATACCGTGTTCCAGAAATACGCGCTGTTCCCGCACCTGAATGTGTTCGAGAACGTGGCCTTTGGTCTGCGGCTCAAAAAGCTGGACGAGGACACCATCCGCCGCAAGGTGCGCGATATGCTGGAGGTCGTGGGCTTAAAGGGCTTTGAGCGCCGCAGCATCAGCCAAATGTCCGGCGGTCAGCAGCAGCGCGTGGCCATTGCCCGCAGTCTGGTCAACGAGCCGGAGATTTTGCTGCTGGACGAGCCGCTGGGCGCACTGGACCTGAAGCTGCGCAAGGAGATGCAGCTGGAGCTCAAGCGCCTGCAGCGCGAGATGAACATCACCTTTATCTACGTCACCCACGATCAGGAGGAAGCGCTTACCATGTCCGACACCGTCGTGGTCATGAACGGCGGCAAGGTGCAGCAGATTGGCACCCCGGAGGATATCTATAACGAGCCGAAAAATGCCTTTGTGGCAGACTTTATCGGTGATTCCAACATCGTGGACGGCGTGATGCACAGGGACTTTCTGGTGTCCTTCTCCGGCGTGGATTTCCCCTGCGTGGACCGCGGCTTTGCCCGGGAGCAGAGCGTGCAGGTGGTGGTGCGCCCGGAGGATATCGAGGTGGTATCCCCGGTGGAAGGCCAGCTTGTGGGCGTGGTGAACGATGTCATCTTCAAGGGTGTGCACTTTGAGATGCACGTCGAGTGCGAGGGCCGCGAGTGGCTGATCCACTCCACCCGTGCCTGCACCCCCGGCGAGACCATTGGTATGCGCATCGGCCCCAACGAGATCCATATTATGGCGCGGAGCGAGGGGTGATGTGCCATGAAGATCTATGATAAAAAGCTGGCCTATCCGTACTTTGTATGGATGGTACTGTTTACCGTTGTGCCCTTGCTCATTGTGGTGTACTACGCCATGACCGATGCTGAGGGCAACTTTACCCTGAATAACCTTACCTCCATCAGCGGCTACGGCTCGGTGTTTGCCCGCAGCCTGCTGCTGGCCCTCATCGCCACGGTCATCTGCCTGGTCCTGGCGTTCCCCATCGGCTATTTTCTGTCCCGCCTGCGGGTGAACAAGCAGCACATCATGCTCATGCTGGTCATGCTGCCCATGTGGATGAACTTTCTGCTGCGTACCTACGCATGGATGGGTCTGCTCAGCGTCAATGGCCCGGTGAACACCCTGCTGGGCTTTATCGGTCTTGGCCCCTATACCATGCTCAATACCTCCGGTGCGGTGGTGCTGGGCATGGTGTATAACTATGTGCCCTACATGATCCTGCCGCTGTATACCAGCATGACCAAGATCGACCAGAGCCTTGTGGAGGCTGCGCAGGACCTTGGCGCCAACACCACCAAGACCCTTGTGCGGGTGCTCATCCCCATGAGCGTGCCGGGCATCAGCACCGGCATCACCATGGTGTTCGTGCCGGCGGTGTCTACCTTTGTCATCAGCCGTATGCTGGGCGGTGGCTCTAACCTGCTGATCGGTGACCTGATCGAGATGCAGTTTCTGGGCAACAGCTACAACCTGAACGTCGGCTCTGCCATGAGCTTGGTGCTGATGATCATCGTACTGCTGTGCATGAGCTTTACGTCCAGCTTTGACGAGGATGAAATGGAGGGCGTATCCTGATGAAAACAAAACATCTGCGCCTGATGCAGCGGGTCTACATCATCCTGTTCTTCTGCTTCATGTACCTGCCCATTGCCTACATGATCGTGTTCAGCTTCAACCAGAGCAAGGGCTACTCGCTGTTCACCGGCTTCACCCTCAAGTGGTATCGCAGCCTGTTCACGAATGCGTCCATCCTCCATGCGCTGTGGGTGTCCGTTGAGGTGGCAGTGCTGTCCGCCATCATTGCCACGGTGCTGGGCACGGCAGCCAGCCTTGGCATTGCCTCTATGAGCCGCAAAAGCCGCCTGCTGGTGACGAACATCACCTATATCCCGGTGGTCAACCCGGAGATCATCACCGGCATTTCTCTGATGCTGCTGTTCGTGGCTTACCAGCGCTTTGCCGCGCAGTCCGCATGGCTGCCGGACAACATCATGGGGCTGCCCACGCTGCTCATTGCGCATATCGCGTTCAACGTGCCTTACGTTATCTTTAACGTAAGCCCCAAGCTCAAGCAGCTGGATATCAAGCTGTACGAGGCAGCGCTGGATCTTGGCTGTGATCCCCGACAGGCTTTCTTCAAGGTCATCCTGCCGGAGATCAGCCCCGCTATCCTGTCGGCCTTCCTCATCTGCCTGACCTATTCCATCGACGATTTCATGATCTCCTACTTCAACTGCGGCACCGTGGAGACCCTGCCCATTGCCATCTACTCCATGACCCGCAAAAAGGTCAGCCCGGAGATCTACGCGCTGTCTACCATCATGTTTGTGGTCATCCTCAGCGTCATTCTGGTGTCCAACGCCATGGAGAGCCGCAGCTACCGCAAGGATCAGAAAACGTTGCGAGGGGAGGGCGCATGATGAAACGCATTGTTGCATTGCTGCTGACGCTGGCTGTGGCGCTGTGCGCCGCATTGCCGGTGTTTGCCGCCGGTACCATCGAGGTGACCGAGGACGTCTCGGTGTCGGACGATTACGACTGGACCCGCTTCAAGGGGCAGAACGTCACCCTGAACGTCTATAACTGGGGCGAGTACATTTCCAATGGCTCAGACGACAGTGTGGACGTGGTGGCCGCCTTTGAAAAGCTGACCGGCATCAAGGTGAACTACACTACCTTCGACTCCAACGAGTCCCTGTACGCCAAGCTCAAGTCCGGCGCAGCCCACTACGATGTGATCATCCCCTCCGACTATATGGTGGCAAAGATGATCAACGAGGGGATGCTTGCACCCCTTGACTACGACAATATCCCCAATTTCCAAAAGATCGATGCAGGCTACCGCAACCCGGACTATGACCCTCAGAACGCCTACACCGTGCCCTATATGCTGTGCACCACCGGCATCATCTACAACACTACCATGGTAGACGAAGCCCCCACCTGCTGGGCAGACCTGTGGGATGAACAGTATGCGGGCAACATCCTGATGTTCAACAACAGCCGCGATGCCTACGCTATCGCTGCGTTCAAGAGCGGCCACAGCATCAACCCTGCCGCCCCGGAAGAGGTGGACGAGGTAGTAGAGGAACTCAAGGCGCAGAAGCCGCTGGTGCAGGCCTACGTCATGGACGAGATCTTTGATAAGATGATCGGCGGCGAGGCTGCCATCGGTGTGTACTACTCCGGCGACGCCATTACCATGATCGATGATAACCCGGATCTGGCTTGGGTGTTCCCGGAGGAGGGCAGCGTGCTTTCGGTGGACTGCATGGCTGTGCCCGCCGCCAGTGAGCACAAAGAGGCCGCCGAGATGTTCATCAACTTCATGTGCGAGACCGACATCGGCAAGGCCAACAGCGAGTATATCGGCTACACCACACCCATGCACGATGTATGGGAGGTACTGGACGAGGATCTGAAAACCAGCGAGATCGCCTATCCGTCTGAGGAGGACGCCGCCCGCGAGAAGGTGTTCACCGCCCTGAGCGATGAGGTGAACAGCGAGCTGGATCTGAAGTGGAGCGAGATGAAGAGCTACGATGAAGGCGGCGGCAGCTACCTGTTTTTGCTGTTGCTGCTGGCCATGCTGGCGCTGGCCTGCTTCAATATCTGGCGCAAAGTGCGCAGAAAGACCCGCAATCAGTATTGATCGTTCAACCAAGGCTGCCGTTCCGGACGTGGTGCGGCGGCCTTTTTCCGATAGGAGGGAAAGACTATGGAACAGTTTTATTACCAAGGTACTGCCGTGGTAGAAAATGCCGATGCAGACTGCCACAGCCTGCTCAAGGCCAGTGCCCTGCTGCGCTATGTGGAGCAGATCTCCACCATGCACGCCCGCCACTTTGGCATGGACGATAAGTTCTTTGAGGATCACGGCGTAGCGTTTCTGGTGGGCAAGCAGGCGCTGCGGTTCAGCCGCGTGCCCCGCCGTGGCGAGACTTTGACCCTTTGCTCCCGCTCAGAAAAGGCTCTCCACGGCTCTATCAAGCGCATCACCACCCTTACGGACGAAGCCGGGCAGGAAGTAGCCATGGTGGACAGCCGCTGGATCATGTCCAGCCTTGAGAATGGGCACATCCTGCGCCAGCCGGGCTGGACGGTAGAGGGATACTGGAACGAGACTGTGGAAGAGGAGCTGCCCCTTTTGCTGCATAAGCGCAGGGACAGCCTGACCAGTGCCGGCCTGTTTACGGCGCGCTACTCCCAGTGCGACCTGCACTACCACATCAACAACGCTTTTTATCTGGATATCGTCTGTGACGCGCTGCCGCTGGAGATCATGCGCGATCACGTTGTAAAGTTTGCCTCCATCAATTACCACCGCGAAGTCCCCATGGGGCAGCAGGTGGAGGTGTTCTACACGCCCTCGGATGATGGCTGGTACTTTATTGCCAAGCACGCAGACAAAACGGCTTTCGAGTGCTATCTGGAACTGGAGCCGGTCAAACAGTAAAAACATGGAGGGATGCCTATGTCTAAAACCGGAGAATTGTTCGGCACCTTTTTTAAGATTGGTGCCTTTACCTTTGGCGGCGGCTACGCCATGGTGGCGCTGCTGGAGCACGAATTTGTAGAGGAAAAGCGCTGGCTCACCCGGGAGGAGTTTCTGGATATGGTCGCCATTGCCGAGTCCACTCCCGGCCCTGTGGCGGTGAACAGCGCTACATACATCGGCTATAAGCTGGCTGGTGTTGCCGGTGCGGCGGCTTCCACTCTGGCAGTGTGCCTGCCGTCCTTTGCAGTCATCTACCTTATTTCGCTCTTCTTCGACCGCTTTTTGCAGCTGACGGTGGTAGCCAATGCCTTTAAAGGCATACAGGCCTGCGTCATCTACCTGATCCTATCCGCAGGGGTCAAGATGCTCAAAAATCTGCAGCGCACCCCCTTCAACATGGCAGTGGTGGCGGTGGTGCTGGCGGCCATGGTGGGCTGCTCTGTGCTGGCGGTAAAGTTTTCCTCCATCTGCTGCATCCTGCTTTGCGGTGCAGCCGGGGTGCTGGTCTACGCGGCAGGGCAGGGGAAGAAAGGCGGCACAAAATGATCTTGCTAGAGCTGTTCTGGAACTTCCTTGTCATCGGTGCGGTGTCCTTTGGCGGCGGCTACGGCATGATTTCGCTGGTGCGGGAAACGGTGCTGGGGCACGGCTGGCTGACCGAGAGCGAATTCCTCAGCTTTATCGCGGTGTCAGAGTCCACGCCCGGCCCGCTGGCGGTGAACATGGCTACCTTTATCGGCGCTTCGCAAGCAGGGCTGGCAGGTTCCTTTGCGGCAACGGTGGGGGTGGTGCTGCCCTCCTTTGTCATCATTCTGCTCATCGCGGCGGCGCTGCACAGCCTGATGAAGTATGCCGGGGTCAACGCCTTTCTGGCCGGGGTGCGCCCCTGCGTGGTGGCTATGATCTTAGCCACCGCCTGCACCATGGGGCTTTCCACGCTGGGGGGCTTTACCACTGTTTCCGGCGGCTTTGCCCCGGATATGCGTGCGCTGGCGGTGTTTGCCCTTTTGAGCATTCTGCATTTTGCCTATAAAAAGAAAACGCAGAAAGCGCCGTCCCCCATCGGGATGATCCTGCTTTCTGCGGTGCTGGGCGCAGTGCTGTGGAGCATCTGACCCGGCAAGAAAGGATACTGCAATGAACATTACCGTGTATCTGGGCGCAAGCCTTGGCAACGACCCTGCACTGCCACAGGCTGTGCAGCAGCTGGGGCGCTGGATCGGCGAAAGCGGCAACGCGCTGGTGTACGGCGGCAGCAAAAGCGGCCTGATGGGCATTTTAGCCGACAGTGTGCTGGCCGCAGGCGGCAGGGTGACCGGCGTAGAGCCTAAATGCTTTCTGGACGCAGAGCTGCAGCACGAGGGTCTGACCGAATTGATCGTGACCGAGGATATGCCTGCCCGCAAGACCAAAATGATCGAGCTGGGCGATGCTTTTATCGCGTTTCCCGGCGGCACCGGCACGCTGGAGGAAATCACCGAGGTCATCAGCAAGCTGTCTCTGGGACAGCTGAACGCGCCCTGTATCCTCTACGATCTGAACGGCTACTACCAGCCCCTGCACCAGCTTTTGCAGCAGATGATCGCCATGGGGCTTTCCACCTCGGCGCGGCAGCGGAACATCGCCTTTGCTGCCGACCTTGCCCAAATCCGCGCGATCCTTGAAAAATGATACTGGGAAGCTTGCCTCTCAAACGTAAGGAGACTGCTGTACATGGCTTTGTGCGGCGGTCTTTTTTCATAAAATGGGATACCGGGGCGTCCACGGACGCCCCGGTATCCCGAAAAAGAAAAAATCATTCCGCTGGTTATGCCCATAGCGCACGCGGAGGGCATTTAAAATCTTTCTGCGCAACCAAAAAGGCCGCTGCACAAAACAATGTGCAGCGGCCTTTTGCTATCCTGTTATGTACGCTGTGCGCGTTAAACTTAGGCGGCAGTGGTGGAAGCAGCCTCAGAAGAAGCAGCCTCGCTGACAGCAGCCTCAGAGGAAGCAGCCTCGGAAGATGCAGCCTCAGAGGAAGCGGCCTCGCTGGAAGCAGCCTCAGAAGAAGCAGCCTCGGAAACAGCGGTGCTTGCAGAAGCAGCCTCAGAGGTGGAGGAAGCAGAAGCGGTAGAAGTACCACCGCAAGCGGTCATGCCAGCAGCCAGAGCCAGAGCAACAACAGCGATGCAAATATTCTTGAGTTTCATATCAATGATCTCCTTAGTCTTCTTGTAAATGTTTAGCAGCGGGCTTTCGGTAACACCTCACTGCGATGCTATATTCTAATCCGTTTTTGAAAAAAATCAAGAGGATTTTGGCCGAAAGTTATAATCCGTGTAAAGAATCTGCATAGTTGTCATAAACTTTCGCCAAATGTAAAAGACTTTTTGGTAAAAATAAAGCGTGGGATAGAGCCTGCGCTGCCGGACGAGGAACGTAAAGTAGAAAAAATCTGAAAAAATATCAAAGAATCCTTTTTATTGGACTGCAAATGTGGATAATAGAAGCATGGCGAGGGACGGACATCCCCGGAAAGCTGAACGACAAGAACATTTGTGGAGGATAATACAATGAAAGATTTTGACTTTGGCTACTTTGGCACCGGCGACGAGGGCTACGCCCAGTACATGACCGCATTCGAGCGCAATTTCAGCACGGACAACACCGACAGCTTTGCGTCCGATGACGCAGACTGCGATGCAGACAGCTGCGACAGCAGCGAGGACGATTTCTAAGTCCGCACCCTTTTGCCCGTTTGTGCATACAAAGGGCAAAGGGGGAATGCGGCTTGAACCGGATCGTTTTCACACTTGGGATCTGGCTGTTCCCGGCGGCGTGTACCGCGCTGGGAGCAGCAGGGGTGTTTTTGCTGCGCAGGCAGGCAAGACCGGCTACCCGGCGCATCTTGTGCGGTATGGCGGCGGGCATCATGCTGGCGGCCAGCGTGTGGAGCCTGCTGCTGCCGGCCATTGCCCGGTCGCAGGGCAGGGCAGCGTGGGTGCCCCCGGCGCTGGGGCTTATTTTAGGCGCTGTGGGGCTTTTACGGCTGGAGGATGCCGCCGGACAGCTGCTGGCGGGCGGCCCCGGGCATTGCGGGCGTATGGTGCTGGCGGTCACCCTGCACAACCTGCCGGAGGGCATGGTGGTGGGGCTGGCAGCGGCACTGGCGCTGCACGGGGACGCAGATGCCGTGAGCGGCGCGCTGGCGCTGAGTTTGGGCATCGGCTTGCAGAATATCCCGGAGGGGGCGGCGGTCAGTCTGCCGCTGACCCAGAGCGGGCGCACCCGGGCGCAGTCCTTTGCCGCCGGGGCGGCCTCCGGACTGGTGGAGCCCTTGGGCGCGGTGCTGGCCTTTGTGCTGGCCGAGTGGGTAGGCGCAGCGCTGCCGTGGCTCATGAGCGCGGCGGCGGGCTGTATGGTGTGTGTGACCGCACAGGAGATGATCCCTGAGGCAGTGGAACCGGATGAAGTGGCCGGTGTCATCAGCATCGTGTTGGGCTTTGCCCTGATGATGGCACTGGATGTGGCCCTATGATATAGTGAAAGCAATGCCGGACAGACCTTTTGGCCTGCCCGGCATTGCTTTTATGCAAAAAGGATTTATATCGTCTGCTGCTTCTGGCGCAGCTTACGCCGCACCACCAGCAGGCAGGTCAGATGCACCAGCGCGGTCAGCGCCCAGCTGATGGGGTAGCTGATGTACAGCATAAAGGGGGTGCGGTTCAGCTGGAAAATCGTTGCGATCCAAACCAGCCGCAGCGCACACACGCCGATAAGGCTTACCACCATGGGCAATATGCTGTAGCCCAGCCCGCGCAGGCTGCTGGCCAGCACGTCCATAATGCCGCATAGCAGGTAAAAGCCGCAGATCAGGCGCAGCCGCTCGGCACCGGTGGCAATGACCGCTGCGTCCGAGGAGTAGAAGCGCAGCAGCTGGTGCCCCGCCAGTGCTGCGCCGCCGCCCAGCACAAGGCCGGTAACCACCGCACACAGCAGGCAGTTGCGGATCACCCGGTCAAGGTTGTGGTACTTGCGCGCGCCGATGTTCTGGCTGGTAAAGGTAACAGCGGCCTGCGCAAAAGCATTCATGGCGGTGTACACAAAGCCCTCCAGATTGGAGGAGGCGGAGTTGCCCGCCACCACCATGGAGCCGAAGGAGTTGATGGAGGACTGGATGACCACATTGGAAAGGCTGAACACCGTGCTCTGCAGCCCGGCAGGCAGGCCGATGAGCAAGATCTGCTTCAGCGTTCCGGCGTGGAAGGCCAGCCGCCGCAGGTCCAGCCGCAGTGCGCCCTCCTCCCGGACGAGCATCCCGGTCACCAGCAGCGCGGACACGGTCTGGCTGATGATGGTGGCCAGTGCCACGCCTGCCACGCTCATGGAAAAGCCGATGACAAAGACCAGATTCAGCACCACGTTAATGGCACCGGCAGCGGCCAGACAGTACAGTGGGCGTTTGGTGTCGCCCACCGCCCGCAGCAGCGCACTGCTGAAGTTGTACAGCATGGTCATGGGCATTCCGATAAAATAGATCTTCAGGTACAGGGTGGAAAGGCCGATCACGTCCTCGGGGCAGCTCATCAGCTCCAGCAGGCCGCGCGCAGCGCAAAAGCCCACCACCGCCAGCAGCACGCCGCTGACTAAGCCCAGCGCTACGGCGGTGTGCACCGTATCCTGTACGCCTTTTTCGTCCCGGGCACCAAAGCACCGGGCAGCCACCACGTTGGCACCCAGCGAAAGCCCGACGAACAGGTTGACCAGCAGATTGATCAGCGCACCGTTGGAGCCAACAGCGGCCAGCGCCGTGCTGCCCGCAAAGCGCCCCACCACCACAACGTCGGCGGCGTTGAACAGCAATTGCAGAATACTGGATGCCGCCAGCGGCACGGAAAACAAGATGATCTTTTGCAGCATGGGCCCGCTGGTCAGGTCTGCGGAACGGCTGGTCGTTGCCATGAATTATCTACCTCCTATAGTTAGAAGCCGTTTTCATAAGCGTTGCACACCGCTCGAACGGTCTTTTTGCTCGCATACTGCGTTGCTTTCCCTTGCAATCCACCAAGGA
>OLVW01002314.1_pt1 | contig 14116 bp, 18 predicted proteins | sample 1673301 | NCBI WGS metagenome assembly OLVW01 (sample SAMEA3178941, study PRJEB25190) | human gut metagenome
ACAATCTTCTTTCCATTTTCTAACTGATTGTAATAACCTAAAATATCATATATCGCTATACGTAAAGCCATTTTGGTATCCTGCGCACTTTGATGTTCAATTGCCAAAATACATAAGTTCGCATTGATAGATACTTTCTTTACCATATCTCGATATCTTTTGATATCTATTTTTTCTTTTAAAGCTTCATCAATGAATGTCGATTGATCGTTTTCCTGGTGTTGAAGTGTTTTATAATCAATGACTTGTTTCCCATCAAACATGATTGCATTGAAAAATGCGGCAAACCTTTGATTATTTCTAAACAGTTTTTTACAAGCACTGTCACTTGAAATCTGAGTAGTTACCACAATTCATTCCTCCTTACTTACCGATTTTATATTTGTGTTTTCATCGCTTTTTTAGATGTTTTATATATTTTTTTTGTAAGGAGTTCTACTGTATCTGTATTATATCATGGTATCAAAGACAATTTGTCTCAAATTTGTGTCAAATTTCTTCATTTTCGAGTTCATTCACACGTTTTTTAAACTCATCAAAGATTTCGTAGATTCTCTCTTGTTGATTATTTAAATATAAATAACCAATTAGACATTCAAATCCTGTTGAATAACGATGTTCTTTCGAATCTCTTTTATTGGTTTTTGTATTTCTTCCCCTTTTAAAAATACCAACTTCTTTTTCTGTTAGAAAGTTTTGTTCTAAAATATACAAGATAAAATCTTCATGAGCTTTACTACTTACATAGTGTGTTGCTTTTTGATAGAGCTCATTTACTTTTTGTAGATCATTGTTAATAAGATACTCTCTTACCAAAAGTTCTAAAACACTATCACCTAAATAAGCAAGAACAAGCGGATTTATAAAGTCTGGATTCATTAAATAATTCCTTTCTTAATTAAAATATCACGATATTGATCTGCTTTTCCAAAGTCTTTTTCAACTTTTGCATCTAACCATTTTTTATAAGTAGCTAATTCTTCATCATCTAATTGTTTTGGTTTGAAAACAAAACCAATCACATCACACATTTTTAATAAAGTTTGATATTCTTTTGAAATAACAGTTGCATCTTTTTCTTTAACACGCATTACTTGATTTAATACTTTAACTTGATTTAAGATTTCAGTTAATGCTAAAGAAGTGTTTAAATCATCAGATAAAGCGTTCACCATACGATCTACTGTTTCTTTATTATAATCACTTTCTTTTAGATGATTAATTTGTAAATAAAGAGAAGTTTGTTTTAAAACATTTTCTACTTTAGCGACTTCTTTTTTAACTCCTTCAATAATTTCATTCGTCATATTTAAAGGATTACGATAATGACTTGATAACATAAACCATTTATACACATTACAACCAAGTTCTTTAATTAAATCTTTAGCCCAAATAACATTACCTAAAGATTTAGACATCTTTTCATTATTAATATTAATCATTTGATTATGCATCCATGTATCCGCAATTGGATGACCGTTAAGCGCTCTTGATTGTGCAATTTCATTTTCATGATGTGGAAATTTTAAATCTTGTCCTCCACCATGAATATCAATCCTACCATTTTCAAAAATATCATTGATCATAACAACACATTCTGTATGCCATCCTGGTCTACCTTTTGACCAAGGACTATCAAATTGAATACCTTCATCAGTCTTTTTCCATAAGGCGAAATCTGTAGATTCTTCTTTAACACCCTTATCTTCTACACGTTCACTTGCCCCAGCTACAAGATCTTCAATTTTAATTCCTGAAAGTTCACCGTATTCTTTTACTTTAGAAACCCTAAAATAAACATCTCCCTCAACTTCATAGGCATATCCTTTTTCTACAAGTTTTTCAATAAATGCAATAATTTGATCCATTGTTTCTGTAACACGTGGTGCATAAGTAGGAAATTCTAAGTTTAAATCTCTTCTTACATCTTCATAAGCTTTGATATATTTATCTGTTAATTCTTTTTCACTGATCCCTTCTTGTTTTGCGGCTTTAATGATTTTATCATCAACATCAGTAAAGTTAGAAACAAATGTTACTTTATTTCCTTGATATTCAAACGTTCTTCTTAAAACATCAAAAACAATCATTGGTCTTGTATTTCCAATATGAACATAGTTATATACTGTTGGTCCACATACATAAATACTTACTTCACCTTCTTTTAAAGGTTTAAACTCTTCTTTTTTATTTGTTAGTGTATTAAATAATTTCATAAGCTCCTCCTTCTAACAAAAAAAGCATTCACTATCTAGACACTAACGTGTTCTTCCACCAGATAGATGATGCTTTATGACGATCTTAACGCAATCAACGTTCTTTCTTTTCAAAAGACTCAAGTAAGTGCATTTCTATAAATTCATTTAGACAATTTCCACCCTCATGTCCTCTCTAAAAAATATCCTCTATATACTTCTCTTACCTATAATTTATTTTTATTGACTTCATTCTATCACAAAATAACAATTTTACAATCCTGATGTCTTCGTAAAAGATTCTAAATAAACAATCATTCTCTTATAATTCTTTTTAAAATCTTTACTGTTCGCTTCATATCCATAAATATAGGTACTTTGCTCATCAAAATACACTAAATGAATAAACTTCAAACCATTTTCCACATAATTTCCTTTATACTCATAACATTTTAAGCCACTTTCTAAAGCCGGTGTCTTCACTTCTAAAGAAGAAACACCTGAAGATTCTAATTCTCCTTTATAAAGTTCTGAAAGTTGAGTTGTATCATTATCATACTCGTTCTTTTCAACTTTATAAAACAAAACTTGATTTTCCTTTACAAAGCGTATTACTCCATCACTTTTATCTGTTTCAGATAATTGAAAATCATTAGGATAATAAAACGAAACACCTACCCCTGCTTCATATAACGTACCATCTTTATTTGTAGAAACCGTTTCATCCTTTTTCCCACAAGCAACTAATGAAACAACACAAATAAATACCATCATTACTTTTATTATGTTTTTCATGTCATCACCTCTTTTTAACATTTTACACAAGTTTTTCTCCTTTGACAACACCAGTCCAAGCCCAATTTGTTCCAAAAGAAAAAATCAGCCTTTATAAGCTGACTTATTCACTAAGTTTTTTAATAACATTCCATATTTCTGAATAACTTCCACCATTTTGACAAAGGTTACCATAAACATAACCATAACACATTGCAACACGAGCATCTTCATTCTTGCTATCTTTTACATTTCTCATTCTGTTATATCCATCTATAGTATACATAGCACGTGTTACATCTTCACCAGGTTTTGCACCATCTTTATTCCACAAATATCGATGTGACCATTTTTTTCCATCGTAGCACCATGGTTTACTATTATTATCTTTTTGATAAATTATACAGTAAACATTACTTGCCTCTTGAGAGGTTCCACCTTAATAACTCGGTGCACCAATTCCATAAATCAAAACATAAGGCTTTGTATCTAAGTATTTTTGAATACTTTTATTTTGATTATCAGTAAGGTAGTAATTCGTACTACCTGTTTCATTGGTGACATCCTTCCCAATTTCACCAAAAGCCGCTGATTTTACAAATGTCACCTGTGCTGCAATTAACGATTCTCTTAACTTTGCTAGTTCTCTCGCTTCTTTTCATCTACATAACCAAACGTTGTTGGAACGGCTATGGCTGCAAGGATAGCAAGTATGACAAGTACAACAATAATTTCCACTAATGTAAATCCTCTTTTATTTTTTTCATAAATGCCTCCTTATATTTTACATGTATCATAGCTTATTATTGATTTTCATTCAAGAAAAAAGTATCGGTTTTACCGACACTTTTTATCTTAAAGCAACGAAGCAAATAAACGAATATATTGTTCTGCACTAGCATCCCAATCAAGTTTTTCTGCCATTGCTCTTTGAACCATGGCATCCCATGCTTCTGGGCAATCATAGAATGTATGCAATGCATAATCTATTGTATCCATCATTTCATGAGCATTGTAGTTATAGAAACTAAATCCTGTTCCTGTTCCTTCAAATTCATTATATGGTTGAACACTGTCAGCCAAGCCACCTGTTTCTCTTACAATAGGAATTGTTCCATATTTTAATGACATCATTTGTGATAAACCACATGGTTCAAACAGTGAAGGCATTAAGAACATGTCGCATCCAGCATAAATACGATTTGATAAAACAAAGTCATATTTACATTGGAAAGAAACTTTATCTTTGTGTTCCCAAGCAACACCTTTTAAAGCATCTTCATACATACGATCTCCTGATCCTAAGATAATAATTTGAACTCGTCTTTGACACATTGCTTCAAATTGATTAATAATCAAATCAAGTCCTTTTTGTTCTGTAAGTCTTGTAACAATACCGATTAAAGCAACTTCAGAATCTTCAGGTAATCCAACTTGTCTTTGTAAAGCAAGTTTATTTTCTAATTTACCTGTTTTTACAGAACGTGGTGAATATTTTTTCACAATTGTTTGATCTTTACTTGGATTGATCACATCATAATCAACACCATTTAAAATACCATAAAGATCATGTTTTCTCATTTCAAGAATCGATTGTAAACCTTCACCATATTGATCTGTCAATATTTCCCTTGCATAAGTAGGGGAAACTGTCGTAATAACATCACTATAGAAAATTGCCGCTTTCATCATATTTAAACATCCATCATTACGACAGTTACCGTTATAATAAAGATAGCTATCAAGCGCGAAAAACTCTTCTAAAATATGTGGATCAGCTTTACCTTGGAATAAAATATTGTGAATTGTGAATACAAGTTTAATATTTTGATAATAATCATAATAACAATATCTTTCCTTATAAAGCATCGCAATCATTGCTGTTTGCCAATCATTTAATTGTAAAACATCAGGTTTAATATTTAAATGACTAATTAATTCTAAGACTGCAAAATCAAAGAAAGCAAATCTTTCATAATCATCATCGTATCCATATAAACCAGGTCTACCAAAATATTGTTCATTATCAATGAAGTAGAAAGTGACACCATCAACTTCAGCTTTGAAAATACCACAATAACGTTTACGCCATCCCATATAGATATCAAAATTTGTTACGTATTCAATTTGATCAACAAATTTCATATCTTGGTATTTAGGAATAACAACAATACTTTCAACATCTTTCTTTGCTGTTTCCTTTGGTAATGAACCAATAACGTCAGCTAAGCCACCGGATTTAATAAAAGGAGTAGCTTCACTGGCAACATACATAACTCTCATTAAACACGATCTCCTTCTTTAATGTAAAGTGGATTATTTTCTGTTCCTTTTAATTCTAATTTTTTTTCAACTTTTGCACGTTTATCAATAATAACGTTTTCTAATACTGCATTTGGCGCAATCTTAGACCCTGAGAAAATAACACAGTTTTTGATAACTGCACCTTTTCCAATAATAACTTCACGACCAATAATACTATTTTCAATTGTACCATCAATAACTGTACCATTAGCAACGAATGATTTTTTCACTTTTCTAAGTATTTAGTTGGTGGTGTATCATTTGTATTTGTATAAATTGGCCAATTTGATTTAAAGACGCGTGAAGAAATATCGATATCCAACATTTCTAGTGAATATTTGAAATAAGCAGCTGTAGAATCTAAACAACGTGCATATCCTTTGTATTCATAAGTGTGAATTTGTTTTTCATCACATAAATATCCTAAAATATCTTTTAAATCATAGAATGCAGAAATCTTATGTGCTTTTTTCATGATTTCTAATAACTCTTTTGTATTAATGACATAAGTTTCTAATGAAATATTTTGTCTTTTTCTTGTTCCTTTATTAATTGTTTTACCAGTTAATAAACCATCTTTATCGATGTCTAAAACATCACAACCAACCCAAGCAACATCAGCATCTTTTGCTTTACGATAAACCATTGTAATAGATGCTCCTGATTTTTCATGAGCTGTGATAACATCATTGTAATCCATTGTTGTAATAATATGCGCTGGAGCAATTACTACATAGTCTGAATTACTTGTTTCTAAGAAATGAATATTTTCAACTAAATTGTTGATATCATGATTGTATTTAGGATCGTTAGCATATTTTTCATTATAAAGTAATGAAACACCCCCAGCTTTTTGGTTGAAGTTCCATGAATTACCATTTCCTAAATGTTTAAATAATGAACGAGGTTTTTGTTGAATCATAACCCCTACTGCATCAATTTTTGAATTTGACATATTTGATAAAACAAAGTCAATAATTCCATAACGACCAAGGAAGCTTACAGAGGCCACTGGTCTTCTTTCTGTCAATCCTGCAAATTCTATATCTGAATGTAAGTTTACTAAACCAATAACTTTTGCCATCTTTACTTCCCCCTCTATCTACTATTATCGCTCACTAATTCAACTTCTTTAGCTTCTGAATTAATGACAGTACCAGCTTTAACAACTACATTTTCATCAATAATGGCTTTATATATTTCTGCACCTTCTTCTACAAGAACACCTGGCATTAATACAGAATCAACAACTTTTGCTCCTTCACCAACATTGACATTATTAAATAAAACAGATCCTTCTACTGTTCCATTTACCATACACCCTTGAGTTACAAGAGAATTTTTAACATCAGCCTTTTCACCGATAATTTGAGGTTTTCCTAAAGTATCTTCAGTATAGATTTTCCAATCTTTTTTGATATTATATAAATCTAAATCTTTGTCTTTAAGTAAGTCCATGTTTGCTTCCCATAAACTATCTACAGTACCAACATCTTTCCAATATCCATCAAATTCCCAAGCATAAAGTTTTTTATTGTCATTCAACATTGCTGGGATGATATTCATACCAAAGTCATGTTTACTATCTTTATCTTTTGCATCAGCAACTAAGTATTTACGTAATTGTTTGTAAGTAAAGATATAAATACCCATTGATGCTAAAGTTGATTTTGGATGTTCTGGTTTTTCTTCGAATTCATAGATAGTTCCATCATCATGAGCATTCATAATACCAAAACGACTTGCTTCTTTAAGTGATACATTTAATACTGCAATAGTAGCATCTGCACCACGTTGTTTATGTGCTTCTAACATTTGATCATATTCCATTTTATAAATATGGTCTCCTGATAAAATTAACACATATTCTGGGTCATAGCGATCTAAGAAATCTAAGTTTTGATAGATGGCATCGGCAGTACCAGCATACCATGTAGCTCCAACTTCATCTCTTTCACGTGCAGGTAAGATTGCAGCAAGTGAGTTTGCTCCATCCAATCCCCATTTTGTACCTGCTCCTACATAAGTTCCAAGTAATACAGATTCATATTGTGTAAGTACACCTACAATATCAATTCCTGAATTTGCACAGTTACTAAGAGGGAAGTCAATAATTCTATATTTTCCCCCAAAGTGAACTGCCGGTTTTGCGACTTTTGCTGTTAGTTCTTTTAAACGTGTTCCACGCCCTCCAGCTAAAATCATAGCGACAATTTCTTTTCCCATTTTTAACTCCTCCCATACAAAAATGTAAGCGCTTTAATCTATATAATTATCTTATCATAAATTCCTATATAATTCACGGAATTATTAAAGATTTTCATAAATATAGACTAAATTTTTAGGCTAATTTAATTGTACTCCTTTTTAAGCATAAATTGAAAGAATTATCATAAATTATTTTGAGGTGAAAACATGGCTAGAATTTCATATACCGAAAAAGAAGTCGAACTTTTAGCGAGATTGATAAAATCTGAAGCTTTAGGGGAGGGCGAAGAAGGGATGTTACTTGTAGGAAATGTCGTTGTCAATCGTGTTGTCGCAAATTGTGATATTTTTAGAAACGTAAGAACGTTAAGTGAAGTAATTTATCAAACAAATCAATTTGCTGGCGTAGGACAACCCCTTTTTAATGAACCCGTTAACCAAAGTGAAAAAGCCATTGCCTTACGTTGTATCAATGGCTATCGAAATGAACCTGCCACGAACGCCTTATGGTTTAAAAATCCTGGAACCAATGTTGAGTGTCCTGAAACCTTCTTTGGAAGATTTTCAGGAAGATATAAAAAACATTGTTTTTACAATCTAGGTTTAAAAGATAATTGTGATTTATAGGAGGCTTCTATGGATTATTTTGATGACTTAAATCCTTATCTAGTTAAAGAGGAAGAAATGCCAACTCGACAAGAAACACCCACGCCACCTGCTCAACCTGCTGAACAAACTTATGTCGAAAATATTTTAAGAGTTAATGTTGGTAAAAAAGGAACTTTTTATTTTAGTTATACAGGTTCTAAAGCATGGAATGATAAAATCTATACTGGAACCATTCAACAAGCAGGAAGGGATCATTTTATTATTGTAACTGAAACGGGACAAACAATTATGTTGCTTCTTGTCTACTTACTTTGGGCCGAATTTGGTGAACCTTTAGATTATCAACATAAAGTAAAATAAGTGCTTACGCACTTATTACATATTGACGAACTGTTGAAACAAAATGAAGTGATCCTGTCACAACAACATTTTTATGTTTTTCTTTCATTATTGAAATTGCTTCTTGATAAGAAATATGTCCTCCTTGACTTCTTTCATCTTCAAAATCAGCAAGCATTACATCATAATTCTTTAATAACTCCAACATTTTCGTTCCATCTTTATCTATTAAAGAACTAAAAACGATCCCTACATCTTCTAAATTTCTTTCCTTAATTGTTTGAATCAGAGCCATAATACCATTAATATTATGTGCGCCATCTAAATAAAGAGAACCAAATCGTTCAAAACGACAAGGCCATATAAAATGCTCAATAACGCTTGCAATATCTCCTCTTTTTAACTCTATTAAAGAAGAAACAACATGTAAAGCAAGTAAAAGATTATCCACTTGATAAGATGGTAAGTAAAGAAGATAATCATTTTCTTTAAAAGAAATAGGATAAGGATAGTGATGACTATCCGGAATTTCTACATGATAAAAAGTACTTTGTTTTTCTTTACACACTTTTTGAAAATAAGTTAAAATCTCTTGATTTTTCTCTGTTGTAAATAAAGGAACTCTTTCTTTGATAATTCCTGCTTTATGACAAGCTATGTCTAAAAGGGTATTTCCTAACATAAATTGATGATCATAGCCAATATTTGTGATTACCGCAATCTTGCTTTGAATTACATTCGTTTTATCATTAAGTCCACCTATTCCACATTCAATAACATGATAATCTAAATCAAGTTCATTGAAATAAGAAAGCATAATAAGGGTATCTATTTCAAACATTGAAAGATGTTCTTTTTCTATGATTGGATAAAGTTGATTAATAAGTCTTAATAAATCCAAATCACTGATTGGTTTTCCATCAACCGCTATTCTTTCATTATGTTTAATAATATAAGGTGAGGTAAAAGTTCCTACATGATAACCTTGTGTCATTAATAAGTCTTTAATAAAAGTTACAGTCGATCCTTTTCCATTTGTTCCTGCAACATGAATCACATTTTTTAAATTCACATTAAAATGATAGCGATCTACAATATTTTGAAAGTCTTCAAAAGAACGTTTTACTCTTTGTGATTCAATAAAAGATAAAGCTTCTTTAATTGTATTAAACATTAGGGATACTCCAATCAATTGGTGTCATCCCATTTTTAATTAAAAACTCATTTGTTTTAGAAAAAGGACGTGAACCAAAGAAACCACGATAAGCCGATAAAGGAGAAGGATGAACGCTTGTTAAAACAAGATGTCTTGAATCAATGTATTTTTTCTTTTCAATCGCATTCTTTCCCCAAAGAATAAAGACCAGTGGTTTTTCTCTTTCATTTAAATAATGCACGACATTTAAAGTAAAGGTTTCCCAACCAAGTCCTTTATGTGAATTTGCTTTTCCTTTTTCTACCGTTAAAACATTGTTAAGTAATAAAACACCTTGTTTTGCCCAATATGTCAAATCACCATGATTTGGAATTGGCAATCCTAAATCATCATGAATCTCTTTATAAATATTGACAAGACTTGGCGGAATACGCACATCTTTGGTAACAGAAAAAGCAAGTCCATTAGCTTGATGAGGTTCATGATAAGGATCTTGTCCTAAAATCACAACTTTGACGTCATCAAAATTGCAAAGATTTAATGCTCTAAAAATCTGTTGTTTTGGTGGATAAATTGTTTTTGTTTGATATTCTTGATCAATAATTTTATGTAATTTTTGATAATATTCTTTTTGTGATTCAATTTCTACAATCGTTTTAAATCTATTCATGATTTTCTCCTAAAATAAATTTTTCAACAACTTCACTTACTGCCCCTTCATCATAATCTTTTTCAGTAACATATTGAGCAAGTTCTTTAATATCATCATTTGCACAAGCCACAGCACAACCAAGTTTTGCAGTTTTAATCATTTCAACATCATTATAATTATCACCAATACCAATGGTTTCATCCATATCATAGCCTAGATAATTTACAAGCCAACGCATTCCATAGCCTTTATCGACACCCTTAGTATTCATTTCCATATAACGACCACTTGAAAAAGCTACACTACATGTTTCTTTTATGCTTTGTGGTAATTTTGTTTCTAAACTTTTTAAAAAGTCCATATCTCTTTTTTCATAAAGAATCTTCGCAATCTTTTCATCCTTTAAAAAATTTAAATTATAATCTTCAATTACTTCAAACTTTGCTTTTTGAGCTATTTTTCTTTCAATTTCATTTTCATCCGCATGGAAGATATAACAACAATCCAATGTAAAAACAAGTACACATACATCTAAATTTCTAGCATTTTCAAATATTTTTTTAGCTATATCAAATTCAATTCCTTTAAAATGAAGTATTTTATTATTTTTATTTTCTACAATCAATCCACCATTAAAGCATAGAGAATATTCTCCCTCTTGATCATAGGTTCCAATTTCCTTTAAAATCTCAGGAATCATATTAAAAGCTCTTCCTGTACAAGGAACAAACTTTAATCCCTTTTCTCTTGCTTTGAAAATAGCTTCTTGATTCACTTTTGGTACATGATGATTTACTAATAAAGTTTCATCTAAATCCGAAAACATGATACGATACATATTACTTTCCTCCATAAAACATTTTTAAAAAGATCGGTACTCTTTGAGACCAATGATATTCACTGTGTTTTCCTTCAGGAAAATAACGATATTGAAAATCCTTCAATTTCCCCTCTACACATTTTTTAATATGTTCATTACTTGAAACATATCTTTCATCATCTTCTTGTCCACCGACATCCATATACAACATATTATGACTTATTGCTGTGACTTTCAATAAATTTACGAATTCTTGTTCATAAATCCAAAAAGCACTTGAAAGTATAGCGCACTTTTTAATAATCGTTGGATATCTTAAAAAGGCATAAAACGAAATAAGTGCTCCCATGGAGCTTCCAACAATTCCATAATCATCTATTTTTGTAGGAAATCTTTGATCTATGTATGGTTTCAATTCAGTCGTTAGAAAATGAACATAAGCTTTTCCTTCTCCACCTACTAAACGATTTGATTGAAATTCTTGTGACAGATCTTGTGACATGACCCATGGTCCATATTCATCTTCTCTTTTTAAAGGTTCAAAGTTACAATAAATTGCCACTAAAATAACATCAATTTGTAATTTTTTTATACTTTCAAGAAATCCCCAACTTTTACCAATATAAGCTTCTTCATCAAAGAACGCATTTTGTCCATCATTAATAAATAAAACAGGATATCTTTTTTTAGATGTTAGATAATCATCGGGTACATAAATAATAATATCTCTTTCTCTTTTCAAAGATTTCATTTCTATTTTTTCTTTTATAATCATACAACTTCTCCTAATAAAAAAATAAGCAATTCGCTTATTTTTCTTGATCTATATCTGGTAAGATGACAACTTGTTCACCATCTCTTGTAAAAACATAATTTTCTCGTGCATATCGTGTTACATAATCATCATCATTTAAAAGTTCAACTTCGTTTTCAAGTTCTTTTTTCTCTTTTTTGACCGCAGCTACTTCATTTTCGAGTTTTTTTATATCATCTTGACGAGAAAAAGCGGCCATTGCTTGTGATAATAAGATGTACATTAAAAAGCATCCAATTAAGATATAAGCTGTTGGTTTATATGTTTTTCTTAATCTTTTTTTTGACATCTTTTCACCCTCTTCTTTATAGACCTCATTATAGCATTAAACCTCAAAAAAACAAAGCGGATAGGAAAAAATACATAATCTATTGCTTTGTTTATATAATAAATGACAATCATCATTTGTTGGTGCATATAATTTTGATAAATAATTAAACCAAATAATAAAGCTACTAAAAAATAAAAACGCAAAACACCTTCATTTATAAAAAATAGACCCGTAAAATAGATACCAGCAAATAAAATCCCACAACAAATCTGCAGAAAGTAACGTAGATACTTGAACTTAATCTTGACGAGATTACTATAAATAAGATGATACATAAAGGTAAAGACAATCCCGTAGACAAATGAATAGCCTATTCCCTGTATTTGTGTAACTAAATCCATTATTTCAAGAGTTTATTCAACATTGTATCTTTTCCTTTTGTCATCTTTTTATTAGATAAATAAGAAAGACCATCAATATTTCCTTTAATACTTACTTCCTTTTTTTCTTGATCAAAGCGTACCAACGCTAAATCTGTTCCTTTAATATTTAAGTAACCTAATGATGTTTCAATTAGAAATTCTAATGAATCAAAACTTTCTATTTTTTTAATACCTGTAAGTTCCAATGTTTTACGATCCTTTAAATAAACATGATGATAAGGTGTTTGTTCAAAATGTATTTGATTATCCATATATCTCCCTCCCCTAAAGTATATGAAAAAAGAGAATATTTAACACTCACTCTTTTAATCATTTTTGTGTTCATTTTCTTATATTTTCATAAAGAAACTAACAACTTTTTTCATCTCATCTATTCTATGTTTTATTTTGTCTAAATTCTCATCATTTAACAACTTATCAAAGATTTCATCATATTGTTTTTCGGTAAGACTTTCTAACCAACTTGTATCTTCATTTGGGTATTTCTTTTGAGAAAATTTTACGACTTGTTCTGCCTTTCCTTCACCCCTTCCACGAACCAATCCTTTTGCTTCTCCATCATAATAATGTGCTTGCTTATCAAACTCTGCTTTTTCATAGACCCAAGCTTCTTCTCTTAGATTCATATCTTCCATAAACTTATCATATTTATTTTTCATGATTCGTCCCACCTTTGTTAGGTTTATTCTATTACACTTACTTCCTTTTTCAATCAGATAACTTAACTCTTCTAAATCATCTAAATTGTCTTTCCCTTTTTCCTCAATGATTCAATCAATTTCCTTTAAAAATATATAATAGACATGATATTGACTTCCTTTATCATCATGATATTTTTTATCTAATGAAGCGTATTCTCTTATCAATTCATGATGTTCTTGTTCTTCATCATTAAATAAGGCAATTTGATAAACAGGTTGCAGTTTTCGATAATCATCTCCACTTTCTATTTGTGAAGCAATGTTTTTAAAGACATAGAATTGAAGTCTTTTATGCAAGCTTTCAAAGATTCCTTGTGATTGAACTTCAATGTTGATAAACTCTCCTTCTTCTGTTTGTACTCTTACATCTAAAATTGATTTTTCTCTCCATAACGACTTGGTATTAATTCAGAATTCACCACATGAAGTTCTTTACATCTTATTGGTGTCACAGTTTCAATGATGGTTTTTAATAAATACATGCAATCTTGATCTTCATTGTTGTAGACGAAATACTTGAATAATAGATCATTATAAAATGGTATATTAATTTCTTCATTCATTCTCTTTTCCTCCTATAAGTATATTCGTCACCCTTCTTCATTTTTTCTTCAAAAAATGAAAAAAACAGCCGAAGATTTCTTAGGGCAAGAAGTAACCGATGCCGTTATTACCGTACCGGCCTATTTTAACGATTCTCAACGTCAAGCCACGAAAGAAGCCGGTGAAATCGCAGGCTTGAATGTACGTCGTATTGTCAATGAGCCTACTGCTGCCGCATTGGCCTACGGCCTTGACAAGTCAAATAAAGACATGAAAATCGCCGTATT
>OLVW01002319.1_pt1 | contig 14080 bp, 10 predicted proteins | sample 1673301 | NCBI WGS metagenome assembly OLVW01 (sample SAMEA3178941, study PRJEB25190) | human gut metagenome
GCAAACTGTCCGGTGAGGACGATGGGGTTGCCGCAGAAGGGGCAGGCGGACGCGGCCATGGTGTCATCGCCCACGATCTCGCCGCCGCAGCTCTTGCAGCTGTAAGTATGCAGACCGGCGGTCTCCCCTTCTGCCCAGCTGCCGCCGGGGGTGGTCCACTCCATCTCACTGGGCTTTTCGTCCTTCAGCTCCTCGTCGTAGCCCTTGAGGGTATCCACGTCGAACTCGGTGTCGCAGTAGGGGCATTTCATCTTCTGGGTGGCGCTGTCAAATTGGATGGCGCCATCGCAGCAGGGGCACTTATATTCCAGCATTCCTGCCATAGCGTTTCCTCCTGTTGTTCCAAAGGGGGCCGAGGGCTCTTCCCCGGCCCCGCTGTTTTTGCGTTGGTCTTCCCGCCGAAGCGGTCGGCTCAGAAATCCGTAGTGATGCGGAACACCACCGGTTCGTCCGGCTCGGTGGCTTTGCCGTGGTGGCCCACTGCCAAGAAAGCGTTTTCCTCCAGCGGCAGGAAAACATCAAAGGTGCAGAAGTCGCCGCACAGCTGGCACAGGGTCTCGCGCTCACCCACGGGGAGGGACTTTTCCAAAAAAGTGCCGTCCGGCGCGTACAGCTCCCACATATAGCCCGTGTCCAGCAGATAGCCGTTGGGGCGCTTCATCATCACGGCGTCAAAGCTGCCCACCGGCTGCGAGCTGCGGGCCAGCTCATTGCCGTCCAGATCAAAGGCGGCAAAGTAGTAGTCTCCGCTGGAGTCCGGCTCGCCCACCGTCAGCAGCTCGTCTCCGCTGAGGTTCAGGGAGGGCATGCTGCAGAAGGGGCCGATCTCGTTGTCGCCCTCCAGCGTCAGCTCAGTGTACTCGCCGTCCTGCACCAGCACCGGTGCGGAGTCGGTCCAGTAGATTACGGTCAGATCCCGATCCTTGGAGGAATAGCAGCTGCCCATGTAGTCCAGTGCGTCGCCGGGCTCTTCCGGGTCGCTGCTGTTCAGATCGTAGCAGTAGACATCAAAGGGATCCATGGCGTACAGGATGCCATTGCGGTCGATGCTGAGGGCGTTGCTGCCGTCAATGTTGTACTCTGCCACCGGGGTCATCCGGTCGTCTTTGATGGCATACTCGAAGATTTTAGCAGACTGCTCTTCATCGTCCTCGTTGTAGAAGCTGAAGAAGTAATTGCCCCGGTAGCTGTCCGCATGGATGCAGTGATGCGCTCCGTCCAGTTCCCGGCGGACGTCAAAGGGGATGTACTGCGCCTTGAAGGTGTATTCGCCGATGGTCAGCTCCCCGGTCTGGAACTGGGTCACAGGGGCCCCTGCAGGGGCGGCTTTGTCCACTGCTGATTCCGGCTGTGCCGAAGCGGACGGGGCACTGCTGCTGGAAGCCGGTGCACTGGAAACGCTGGATGCGCTGGCGGCACCGGAGCCGCCGCAGGCGGTCAGCCCGAGGGCGGCGGTGGCAAGGCCCATGGCCTTGAGGAAATCTCTGCGCTGGATCTTTCTCATATCCGTTCCTCCTTTTGGGGTCACTGCACTTTTGCAAAGGCTTCGTCAGCACGGCGGCTGTACAATGCCATGCCGCCGGTCTGGGCGTCGTTTGCCAGATTGATGTTCTCCACAAAGCGGGCCTTTTCCTGCTCAGAGAGCTGCCCGCCCTTCATGGCGGCAGATGCCACGGCACCCATGGCACCGATCATGCCCATCTGGCCCTTCAGCTCCCGTTCCTCGGCCTTGGACATCCGGAAGCCGAACATGCTGGTCTCATTATCGTGGACCCCGAAGATGTGGTCCAGATGCTGCCGTGCGATGTGGGCATAGCCGATCTCCCGCCGGTCCCGCTTGCTGAAGCAGATGACCAGTTCCTGCTTGATGTAGGGGTGGGGATGCATGCCCCGCTGGGTCTGGGCCTCGGTGATGCTGCGGGGCTGCACCAGCTTCAGCTTCAGGCCGCCGCCGTTGAGGGTGGGTTCCTGGCCCGGCTCCTTGGCGGGGGTCTCGTCCAGATACTCCTCATAGCTGGCGATCTGGTCGTAGCGGATCAGCTCCGGCATCTTGCCCCGTCCGCCGGTGCGATCGTCGATGTACAGCATTCCAAGCTCATCGCAGAACACCAGCCCCATTTGCGTCGGGGTGGAGGGGTATGCGTTGACCCGGAACTCGGTCTTGTCGAACACCTCGTCGAACACCCGCTTCATCCGAGCCATGTACTCCATGTGCTCCTTGGCCTCGTCCAGCGTCAGCTCGCTGAGCCGGATATATTTGGAGCACTTGTTGCCGCAGTCGTCGCAGAGGAACTGTCCGTCCCGCAGCTTGGAGCGGTGCAGGGTGCCGCACTCCTTGCCGCAGACGGCGCAGTTCTGTTTTGCGAACAGGTTGGAAAAGAATCCCATCATGGTATGCTCCTTTCATTGCTCTGTATTTGTCAGGTCAGGTCACTGTCGTCAAAGGGGTCGCCGCACTCCGGGCAGAACTTGGGCGGGTGAGCGGGGTCGGCCGGCTCCCAGCCGCATTTGTCGCACTTATATTTGGGCGTACCGGCGGGCTTTGGTTTGCCGCACTCGGAGCAGAAGCGACCCTTGTTCACTGCGCCGCAGCTGCACTTCCAGCCTTCTGCTGCCGCCGGGCGGGGCTTGCCGCACTCCGGGCAGAACTTGCCGGTGACGGTGGCACCGCAGCTGCACTGCCAGCTGTCCGCAGCGGGCTTCGGCTCCGGCTTTTTGCTGCCGCATTCCGGGCAGAATTTGCCGGTAACGGTAGCGCCGCAGCTGCACTGCCAGCTGTCCGCCGGGGCAGGTGTGGGACGGCTGACCTGCTGGGGCGCGTCCACGCTGTCCGGACGGGCCTGCTGGCCCATGGCAAACAGGTTCTGGGCGCTCATGCCGCCCATGCCGCCTGCACCGGCTGCCATGCCCATGCCCATAAAGCCGGTCATGGCACCGGCGGTGTTGCCGGCGGCGGTCTTCATGGCGTCGATCTGGCCGCCCACCAGACGGGCAGCGGCGGTGGTGGGATCGGTGGTCATGGCGTTTTCTTCCCACTCGGTGATCTTCTTCTGCTGCTCCTCCGGGATGGACAGGGAGTTGATGTTGAAGGAGAACACTTCAATACCGCGCTTTTTGCGCCAGACATTGGACAGCTGCTCGTTGAGGGCGTCCGAGATCTCCAGCGTGTGGGCGGGAATCTCGTAATACTGCACCTTGTTGGCAGAAAGAGTAGCCAGCGCGGGCTGCAAAGCGTTCAGCAACTCACTCTTCAGGCGGGGAGCGATCTCGGATGCGTCATACTGGGTGGAGACGTTGCTGCACACGTTGGTGTAGAACAGCAGCGGGTCGCAGATGCGGCAGGTGAAGCTGCCGTTGCACCGCAGGTTCACCGAGAGCTTGTAGCCCCGCTCCTCGCTGACCACCACCCGGAACGGGATGGGGGTGGCAGTGCCGTACAGGATCTCGCCCAGCTCCTTGGTGTTGATGTAGTACACGCGCTGATCCTTGCCGGTGTCGCCGCCGTAGGTAAATCGCTTGGCCACGGTCTGGAAGGTTGCTGCCAGACTGTCGCCGAAGTTGCCGGTGAACACGCTGGGCTCGGTGGATGCGTCAAAGGTAAACTCGCCCGGTTCGGCGCACACCTCCACCACGCGGCCCTGCTCCACGATGAGCATACACTGTCCGTCTGCCACGGCGATGCCGCTGCCGTTGGTGATGATGTTGTCCTCGCCGTTGTTGGAGCTGCGGCGGGAGGTGCGCTTCTGGCCCTTTACCATCAGCACATCTTTGTCCAGAGAATCGCAGTAGAAAAATTCCTTCCACTGGTCTGCAAGAGTTCCGCCCAGTGCGCCCATACCTGCTTTGATAAGACCCATAGTAATTTCCTCCTGTATGTTTTATTTGTGCAAACGATAACTTTCTGTTATCGCACGGTTTCCGGTTTTGGTCACGGTTCAAGGGTAAGTTCCGGGGAGTCGTTTTTCCAGTAAGCGGGACGTGTGTCCCGGTCAAACAACTGCTCTCCGGCGCGGTATTTCAGGCTGCAGCCGCTGGGGCTGCCGTCATCGTTCAGCAAAATGGCCCAGAACTCGCACGGTCTGCCATCCGTGTCGGTCAGCGTGAAGTGCAGCTCGGTGCCGTCCTCGGTGCGGCCCTGTGTTCCCTCTGCGGTGCCGGTCAGAATGCCGTTCCACCCGACCCATTCCACGCTCATGCAGCAGCTGCCGTCCGGCAGGAAGGTCATCCAGCGGATGCCCTTTGCGGCCTCGTCTCCGGCGCGGTAAGTGCCCCACAGCCTGCGGGGGATGGCGGTGTAACCGATGTCGTCCCATGCCTCGGTGCGCTGAAAAACGTACCAGACCTCACTGCCCTTTTTGGGGCCGGTGGACTGCATCCGCAGCGAACCGTCCTCCATCATGGAGATAATCCAGCGGCTTCTGCCGTCCTCGCTGAGGCATGTCAGGTTCCAGCCCTGACTTTTTTCCCCGTCCCAGCCGGTCACAGCGCCGGCATTCAGCTCTCCGGTGCGGGTCTCGGCAGCGGACTGGATCTGCGGGCTGACGTATGTTTCCCGGATGAAGGAGACGGTCACCGTGCCGGTGATCTCGGCCTTTTCCAGCCGCAGGGTGCAGCTTTCGTTGCGGTCGGCGGGGGCATAGCTTTCCCCCTGCGTCACCGCCGTGACTGCCATCCACTCGGCCAGCACCTGCTGCTCCCAGTCCTGCGGCAGCGGCTGCGCGTCCAGCGGGATGGTTGGGACATCGTTCACATACTCCTCCCGGGAGGCGCTGAACCGGCGCTTTATGTCGCGGTACAGCGCTTCTTCCAGCGCGGCGGGGTCTGCCCCCATGCGCTGCAGCAGCTGGGTGGCGGTGAGCTGGCTCCCGCTTTCAAAGTCGAAGCACCAGCCCTGATAGAAGGGTGCATCGGTACCGCCGTAGCAGCTGCTGACCACAAGGCTGACGCAGTCACCGTACCAGCTGGCGTTCCAGTTCATCTCGATGCAGATGTCCCACGAATCCGGGTCGGCTGCCTCCGGGCAGTCTGCGTACTCCTGCACATCGTATTCGTAGTAGCGGGCGATCTCGGCGTTGATGCGGGCGGCGTCGGCGCTGTCGCTTTCCAGCCGGGGCAGATGGATGTTCAGCCGAACCTTGCCGCCGTTCTCTGCCTGCACCACCTTTTCAAGGGTGTACTGCTCGGTGATCGCCGCGGTGGCGTGCATGGAATCCGGCGGGGTCGATTTCAGCTCCCGGCTGCCAGCCGGGCGGGCAGAGGCTGCGGTCCTTGCCCCGCAGCCTGCCAGCAGCGCCGCCAGCAAAACTGCCGGTATCCAGCGGAATACTTTGTGTTTCATGGTGGTTCTCCTGTGTTCTCAGCGGCTCCCGCCGTGGTCAGTTATCCGGGCAGCGGATCAGCTGCAGCTGGGTCTTTCCCTCGGCAAAGGGGTTTTGCCCGTCGATCATGGTAAGGTTCAGGGTCTCGTTGAACAGGTCGTACTTCACCGCCGCCACAAAGGTGATGCCCGGCATCCCGTCTGCCGTCTCGCTGGTAGAGACACCCAGCACCATGCCCTCCGGCACCACGCCCAGATAGTCGGCGTAGCCCTGATAGAAAACGTTGTTGTCCTGCACGCCCATCTGGACGCAACCATTGCTTTCCACGTCCATCCAGTCAAACTGGTTGTCCGACATGTCGTTGAAGGCACCGACAGCCTCCGAGGGGATCTCCTGCGCGTTCCACTCTGCCGTCAGGGGAGCAAGCTCCAGCACAGAGCCATCCTCCTGACGCAGAATTACCTCTTTGCCGCTGCGTTCCAGCGCCACGCCCTGATTTGCAATATAGATGGGGTCCTGGCAGACCAGAGCGCTGCCGAACATGAGGCAGTGCAGCACATCTACGTACTCCACCACGCCGTCCTTGGTCAGCAGATAGACCACCGGGTGGAAGGATGCGCCGAGTTCTCCGATGCACACGTCGATATACTCATTATAGATGCCAAGGATGGGGGAAGTGCGGTCCTGTTCCAGCCGGATGCCGTAATCCGTGTCCCATGCGGCGGTCTCCGGCGTGCGGCGGAGGGTGATGGTGCCCTGCGTTCCTTCCAGCTGCACCGAAGCGCTGCCGTAGGTATCGGTCAGCACCGTCTGCGGCTGCGGGTCAGCAGCCTGCAGCGGGATTTCCACATCCAGCTGCCGCCAGCCGCTGCCGGCGGTGGAGCTGCACCCGCCCCGGAGCACCAGCCGGTCCTGCTCCGGCAGCAGCAGGCACAGGTCATCCAGCTGGTTGTTTTCCAGCGTGTTCATCCGCATGCTTGCCAGATTGCCGCCGCTGAGCAGGCCCTCGTAGTAGCCGCCCTGCGCCATGTGCCGGTCAAAGGTCTGCATAGCCTCGCGCAGCATCTGCTGCTGCACGGCATCCGGGTCCAGCCCCATGCGCTGCAGCATTTCGGCCACCGAGACCTGCTTTTCGGTGGCAAAATCGAAGCACCAGCCCCGGGAATACCCCGGGTCTAAGCCGCCGTCGTAGCGGAAAACCACAAGGCTTACGCAGTCGCCGTACCAGTAGGCGTCCCAATTGATATAAGTATCCGGGCTCCCCTCGTCCTGCTGGGGCTCGATCTCCGGGCTGTCCTCGTACTCTCGGAATTCTGCCGCATACATGGCGGCAAGCTCATCGTTGAGATAAGCAGCGTCCGGGCCGTCGCACACAAGCTGTGGCACATGGATGGTCAGCTTCTGTGCGCTGCCCCACTCGTTCTGGACGGTTTTTTCCAGCGTGAACTGCTCCGTGATGCGGTCTTTTTGTGCCGTCTGCACCGCCGTGTCTGCGGCGCTTTGGGAAGCTGCGCCGGAGCCTGCGGGGGCAGCGGGAGCCGCCGCGCCGCCGCAGCCGGTCAGCCAGAGAGCCGCCGCCAGCACCGCAGCGGCAAGACGTTTGTGTTTCATGGTCGTTCTCCTGTATTCTCAGCCGTAGCTGCGGGTCATCTGCAGCTGGGTCTCGCCCTCGGCAAAGGGGTTTTGCCCGGCGATCATGGTCAGGGTCAGATTCTCGTTGTACAGGTCGTTCTTGAACGCCGCCACAAAGTCGATTCCCGCATCCGTAGAAATGCCCAGCACCACGCCCTCGGGCACCACGCCCAGATACGCGGCGTCGCCCCGATCGATGCGGCTGTTGTCCTGCACGCCCAGCTGAACGCTGCCGTCGCTGGTCAGGTCCATCCAGTTCCAGCCGGTTTCGGCGGTGTAGTTGTAGGAGCCGGTGACGGAATAGGGGATCTCCTGCGCGCTCCACTCTGCCGACAGGGGAGCCAGCTCCAGTACAGAGCCATCCGCCCGGCGCAGGTTCACCTTGCTGCCGCAGAGTTCCAGCGCCACACCGTTGTTGGCAAAGTAGATGGGATCCTGACAGATCATGGCATCCCCGAACATGAGGCAGCGCAGCACGTCCACATACTCCACCACACCGTCTTTGGTCAGCAGATAGACCACCGGGCGGAAGAATCCGTCCTCCTGCTCCCCGATGCACACGTCCACATACTCGTTATAAGCGCCAAGGATGGGGTAGCTGTGCTCCTGTTCCACCCGGATGCCAATGTCTCCCCATTGGTCGGTCTTTGGCGCGGGGCTCAGGGTGATGGTGCCCTGCGTTCCCTCCAGCTGCACCCGCACACCGTCGTAGGTGTCGGTCAGCACCGGGGTGTCGGCGGTGGGCAGCGAGAGCTCCATATCCAGCTGCTGCCAGCCTTCTTCGCAGCTGTACTTACCCCGGAGCACCAGCTGATCCTGTTCCGGCAAAAGCAGGCACAGGTTTTCCAGTTCATTGTATTCCAGCGTATCCATTCGCATTTGCGAGAGCTCTCCGCCGAGACGCAGGCCCTCGTAATACGCGCCCTGCGCCATCTCCCGGTCAAAGGCCTGCATGGCCTGCCGCTGCACCTGCTGCTGCACTTCGTCCGGGTTCAGCCCCATGCGCTGCAGCATCTCGGCCACGGTGAGCTGCCTGCCGGTGGCAAAATCGAAGCACCAGCCGCTGTAACGCCACGGGGCGGTGCCGCCGTAGCGGCTGCGCACCACCAGACTGACGCAGTCGCCGTACCACCAGTCATCCCAGCCCACACCGATCTGCGGGTACTCGCCGCCCGGCTGCCCGGCCTCCTCGCTGTTCTCGAACTCCCGGAAATCCGCCGCATAGATGGCGTTCAGCTCATCGTTGATGCAGGCGGCATCCGGGCTGTCGCATTCCAGCTGCGGCACATGGACGGAAATGTACTGCACCGCTTCCTCCCCCCACACGCCCGAAACGTTCTTTTCCAGCGTGAACTGGTCGGCGATGCGCTCCTTCTGGGCCGTCTGCACCGCTGCGGCTGCGCCGCTTTGGGAAGCTGCGCCGGAGCTTGCGGTGGCCGCGGGGGCAGCTGCGCCGCCGCAGCCGGTCAGCAGCAGCGCCGCAGCCAGAACCACAGCAGCAAAACGTTTGTGTTTCATGGCTGTCTCCTTTCACTTACAAAGCCCCGGGCGCACAGGAGGATGGGCAGTGCCCGGGGCCGGGAAATTTCCAAAGATCAATGGGAGACCTTTTCGCCCACCACCAGTGCGATGTAGTAATCCTCACCGCCGATGCTGCGCACCGACATGGCAAAGCAGCGTGGGTTGTTTACCGCCGTGTCAACGCCTCCCGACATATAAGTCAGCCAGTTCTGTTTCTGCACCTCGTTGGTGGGGTATTTCAAGGTCTCCAATTTGCCCGGTCCTTCCGGTCCAAGGCCTGCAGTAAAATAGGTCTCATAGATGGGATACCCCTTGTTAAACAGCGCCTGTTTGATCTCATCTTCCTTTACATTTACATAGGAGCTGAACTTTGTTCTGTCAACGACCGGCTTCCCCTCCTTCACAAAGGGGCTGATGAGAAGGTCGGTAAGTTCTTCCAGCTCCTTCTCATAGACCAGCTCCGTCAGACCCTTGTCCCTGCGGAACTTATTGAGGGCGTCCAGTGCCTGCTGGACTCTGATGTCATCGGGGGGCGTCGGTGCGCTGGGGGCACCGCCGCAGCCTGCCAGCGAGAGTGCCACAACGGCTGCGCCGGTAAGGGTGAGGAATTCGCGTCGGTTCATCTCTTTCATGGGGGTGCTCCTTTCGATACAATATATTATAGATTACGGTTCGGGACTTGCGGGAAGTCCGTGCATCCCTGCCCCGCTTCAGATCGGTGCAAAGTCTACCATTACCGCCACCGTATAGGTCTTGCCCTTAATGGTGGGGCAGTAGAGCCCGATCATCCACTGCTCGGGATGCAGACTCGCCAGTCCATGCCCGGCCAGACGCCGCACAAACTCCCTGACCTCGCTCTGACTACTAGGATACAGTTGATTTAATTGCATACCGTCATGGGTGTTGTTAGAAACTCCCGCAGTCCCCCGATAGCTTCCGTTTCCATATTTTTTCCTGATTTCCTCTATCATTTCAGACTCACGGAGTTGGTACTCGTGGAATACATCATCAGGCAAGTTCCATTTGCGGTAATCCTCTTCGTCTACTTCAGGTTTATAGAGTTCAAAGGGGCTGGCTGTAAACTTTGCGAGGTCGGCAGCCTCCTGACAGTAGACCACAGACTTGCAGATCTGAAGTTTGGGATTGGGGACTACTTCTCTGTTGACTTCATACCAGACCTCGTTGATGGCTCTGAACAGGGCCATCTCTTTGCTCTCAGAGGCCGGAGGTGCGGGAGGTGCGGAGGGCCCGCCGCCGCAGCCTGCCAGTGAGAGCGCCACAACGGCTGCGCCGGAGAGGGTGAGGAATTCGCGTCGATTCATCTTTTTCATGGGGGTGCTCCTTTCAATACAGTATATTATAGGTTACGGTTCGGGATTTGCGGGAAGTCCGTGCCCGGGGCAAACAGGGGGAAGTCTGGTTATCTTATGCCTTGTCGTTCAGGAATATAGCAGCGGTCATGTAGGTCGTGCCCTGAACCACCGGGAAATAGAAGCTGATGAACTCTGCCTTGGCGCTATTAGAATTGCTGTTCAGCAGTTTATCTACAAAAGCCCGAACGACAGTATCCTCGCAAGAATACTTATACTTCAGAGCCACCATACCCTCGGTATCCTCGTCGCAGACCATACCTGCGAAACTGTACTTTTTCATTATCTCCCTAATCTCAAGGGCTTCATCCGAAAGTATATCATCGTCAGTTGGTTCCCACTTATGCGGTGTCTCGTTGGCCGTTTCAAAAACACGTCCGTAGCCCCTTACGATGCACACCGCATCCTGATTGAGGGTCAGCTGCTCGTGGACAACCGCCCCTGTATCGTGCTTTTCCTTCCAGACCTTGTTGATGGCTGCCAGCAGCTCGGCTTCTTTGGGCGTAGTGGGGGCGGGAGGTGCGGAGGACCCGCCGCCGCAGGCGGCCAGGGCCAGCAGGGCGGCCGATGCGCCGGAGAGCTTGAGGAATGCGCGTCTGTTCAGTTCTTTCATGGGGGTGCTCCTTTCTGTTTTTGGTGGATGTCTGTACTTGCAGTCCGCTCCATCTTATGCTATCCTTATGAATAGAATCCGCAGATGCCTGTTGACGCGTTTTGTGCACAGCGACAGGCTTTCTGCACCGGCGCAGGACTTTTTCTGGTTGTACTGTACCATACCCGGGAAAAAATTGCCCCCTCAGAAAAGCCGTTTTTGGGGGGCAATTCCAAAAAAATTTTTGGGGTTTTGGGCTTCCCCCTCAAAAAATCCCCCCAAAAAGCCCAAAATTGGGGGGATTTGGGGGCGTTTTCCCCCTCAAAACGGGCAGCTGCAGCCCTGCCTGTGCCGGGTTTCCCCTCTGGCTGCAATGTGCGGAAAGGAGTCATGAAAAATGGAACGAAGGACATTTTTAAAGCTTGCGGCGCTTGTCCCCGGTCTGGCTCTTGCGGGCTGCGGCGGCAGCAAGACCCTGCTCTCGCCCAAGGACCCCACCATGCTCAGCATCTGGCATGTGTACGGCGAACAGGCCGACTCGCCCATGAACCGCCTGCTGACCGAGTTCAACGACACGGTGGGCAGAGAGAAGGGCATCCTGCTCAACGTGACCAACATGACCAACAGTGCCGCCATCGGCGGCCAGCTGCAGGACGCCAAGGCCGGCAAGCCCGGCGCGCTGGACCTGCCGGACCTGTTCTCGGCCCATTCCGCGGACGCCAGCGCTCTGGGCATTGAGAACCTTGTGGACTGGAACGACTGGTTCACCGCCGAGGACATGGCGGCCTATGTGCCCGGCTTTGTGCAGGACGGCATCATTGACGGGCAGCAGGTGGTGTTCCCTGTGTCCAAATCCACCCAGCTCATCTTTTTGAACGGCTCCCAGTACGCCCGGTTTGCGGCGGACACCGGGGCGCAGCTTTCCACCCTTGCCACATGGGACGGCTTTTTTGAAATGGCGGGTGCCTACCGGCAGTGGTCGCAGGGCAAGCCCTTCTGCGCGCTGGATTACCCCCTGCGTCTGGTGGAGCTGAACGCGCTGGAGCAGGGCAGCGGCGAGCTGTACAAGGGCAGCTGGTACGATCTGACCAACGAGACCTTCCGCGCTTCGTGGATGGAGTTTGCCCGGGCGCTGGTGCAGGGCGATATTCTGATCTCGGACCTGTACTCCAACACGCAGGTGATGACCGGCGAGACGCTGGCGGGCCTTGGCAGCTCTGCGGCCATCCTTTATTACAATGATTTCGTCACCTACCCGGACAACACCACCGAGCCCACCGACCTGCTGCTGGCTCCCCTGCCCCACGCCGCAGGCACCGCCACGCCCCTGATGCCGCAGGCCGGTGTGGGCCTGTGCGCCTTTAAGACCACCGACCAGAAAGCCGAAGCCGCCGCCGTGTTCCTGCGCTGGCTCACCGAACAGCAGCGCAATCTGGAATTTGCCGCCGATACCGGCTACATGCCGGTGTCCAGCGCCGCCTTTGACGCCATTGCGGACTATCCCTTTGAGCAGCAGAGCTATCAGCGGCTGTACGACGTCTACAACGAAATGCGCATCCAGAACACCCCCCTGTCCGAACCGGGCATCGTGGGGTACCACGCCAAGGCCAAAACCTTGTACGACAGCCTGCGCCAGCGCCAGAAGGACTACCCCCAGCGCCTTGCGGACGGCGAAACGCTGGAAGCCCTTGCCGAGGAAACATGGCAGCTGCTGTGTGACAATGCCTGAGCCTGCCGCTCAGCCGGAAAGGAGGGACTTTGATGCACTTTGTTGACCGGCACCGTGAAAAGATCCGCCAGAGCCCCATAAGCAGCCGGCTGCTGTGGGCCTGCCTGCTGCTGGTGGTGCTGCTGGTGTTGACCTTTGGTGCGGCGCTGTTCCTGTTTGCCAGCCTGCACAACACCAAAAAGGACATCAGCCGCAGTCTGCAGATCCAGTTTTCGGTGTTCCAGAACGATATGGAGCGCTATTTTGACCAGCTGGCGGTCATGGGCGTGAACCTGTCCGAGGACATGAGCGCAGAGGTGGACAAGGAGCTTGCTCTGCGGCAGATGTCCTTTGCCCAGCTGAACGACTCCCCCGAGGTGCTGAACGCGCTGGAGGAGAAAATGCTCGAGCCGCTGTGCCGCTGTCTGCGCCAGACCGGCTGTTCCGGCGCTTTTGTGCTGCTGGATGCCACCGTCAACACCCGCATGGAGGGAGCAGAGCATTCCCGCGCCGGGCTGTATGTGCAGAAAAGCGGTGCCGACACCCCCACCGTGCCCCTGCTGCTGTACCGGGGCAGTGCGGAGGTGGGCAAGGCCCACAGCGTGATGCCCCACCGCAAGTGGCGCATGGAGTTCCAGACCGACCAGTTCCCGGACTACGACCGCTGGATGACCCCCGGCAGCGCCCCGCTGTACCAGTCTTACACGCTGACCGAGCGGTTCGAGCTGCCCGGCACCTCGGAGGAGGTGCAGTTGTTTTTGCTGCCCCTGCGGGGGCGGGACGGCACGATGTACGGGCTGTGCGGCTTTGAGATCAGCGAGAGCTACTTCAAGCAGAACTTTGCCCAGCCCACCGGCTTTGACCGGCTGAGCTGCCTGCTGGCCCCGGCGGGGGACGGCCTTGCCGCCGATGCCGCCCTCAGCAGCGGCACCACCGGCGGCTACTACCATGCCCCCCGGAACACGCTGGTGCTGCGCAGCATGGGCGGCGGGCTGACCCAGTTGACCGGCCCCGACAGCGCCTATGCGGGCATCTCCCAGCTGTGCCGCCTGAGCGAGAGCCAGTCCTACCGGCTGGCGGTGTGCATCCCCATGGCAGACTACCGGAGACTGGTCTTTTCCGGCAATCTGCAGATGCTGCTCATCGGCCTGTTCATCGCCTTTTTCGTGGTGTTCTGCTGCATGAACTTCCACCGGCGCATCCTCTCGCCGGCGTTCCGGCAGTTCGAGGAGGACCGGCGGGAATCCCGGCGGCGGATGGACGAGCTGCAGCTGGAACGCCAGCAGATGCAGACCGAGCTGTCCCGGCTGGCGGACGTGTGCCGCAACGAGTCGGTGCCCGATGCCTTCCAGACCTTTGTGGCGGGCATTCCCACCCTGACCAAGACCGAACGCCGCATCTTTGACGGCTACGCCGCCGGGCTGCGCACCCGGGAGATCGTGGAGCAGCTGGACATCAAGGACAGTACCCTGCGCTTCCACAACAAGAACATCTACGAAAAACTGGGTGTCAGCTCCCTCAAGCAGCTGCAGCAGTTCGTGGCGATCCTGAACTCCGGCAGCGGCAGCGCCCCGGACGAAAGCGACCCCAAGAAGGCCCGCTGAATGGAACGTTCCCGCACCGCAGCTTTCACCAGAAACAAGCAAAAATGAAGGGGCTATTGCAAAATAGCCCCAACGAAAAAACGCAGCGCACCCCAATTCTATGGGCTGCACTGCGTCTGGCGTCTGGTTTGATTCAATTATTCTGCTATTCTGCCGCCAATTTCAAAAATTTCTTGTCCGACTGGATACTCTGGGTCACAAACTTCCCATCCCGGAACAATGCGTATGTTGTAACGGGTGCAGGTACATTCTGAGCCGTCTCTTTCTCTGTGACGTGGATGGCTTTGAACGGGATTCCATGTTCCTTTGCAGCCTCCTGCACCTTTGGCACCCAA
>OLVW01002327.1_pt1 | contig 14051 bp, 10 predicted proteins | sample 1673301 | NCBI WGS metagenome assembly OLVW01 (sample SAMEA3178941, study PRJEB25190) | human gut metagenome
TAATAAATAGATTCACTAACTATCTCTTATTTTTTTCTTTCCGGCTAATCGGACGCGCCCATGCCGCGCTCGATCATGCGCGGGGCCGAGCCGTGGATGGCCTCGAACATGGCGTAGCGGTCGCCGATGTTGGCACTGCCCGCCGTGCCGACGCCGCCCTGCAGCTGCGCGGCCTCGTCGGTGATGATATCGCCGTAGAGGTTCGGCAGCAGCAGCACCTGAAACTGCCCGCGCACCCGCTCGTTGACGAGGTTCGCCGCCATGATATCAATATAGTAGTCATCGACCGTGATCTCGGGATAGTCGGCGGCCACCTCGTGGCAGAGGGCGGTGAACTTGCCGTCCGTCTTTTTGAGGATGTTCGCCTTCGTGACGACGGTCACGCGCGTCTTGCCGTTGCGCCGGGCATAGTCGAACGCCGCGCGGGCGATGCGGCGCGTGCCGGGGTCGGTCGTGACCTTGAAGTCCACGGCCATGCCGGGCAGCTCCACACCGCGGCTGCCGAGGGCGTACTCGCCCTCCGTGTTCTCGCGGAAGAACGTCCAGTCGATACCCTGCTCGGGGATGGTCACGGGGCGGACGTTCGCGTAGAGGTCGAGCGCGCGGCGCAGCTTCACGTTCGCGCTCTCGAGCCCGCCGCCCATGGGCGTCGTCGTCGGGCCCTTGAGCAGCACGTCGCAGGCCAGGATCTCATCGAGCACATCGTCCGGCACGGCCTGATTGCAGGCCAGCCGGTTTTCGATCGTGAGGCCGCGGATGCGCCGCAGGGCGATGCTGCCACGCGCGATCTCGTCGGCGAGCAGCGCCTCGAGCACGCGCACCGCCTGCTCCATGATGATCGGGCCGATGCCGTCGCCGTCCACAAGGCCGATGGTCACGGTCGCTTTTTTCGTATAGTCCACCCGCTCGGCGGTCATGCCCGCGACGCGGGCCTGCTGCTCAGTCAGCAGCGTGCGAAACGCCGCACAGGCGCGGTCAATATCGTTCATAGTGCATGCTCCTTTGTATAGTTGAGCAGTCCGCCGGCGAGCAGGATGGCCTGCTGCCGCTCGGTGAGGCTGCACACGACGGGATAGGACTTGCCCGCCGCCGTGTCCGTGAGCGTCAGTTTCCCCGCCGCCATGCCGGCACGGATATCGTCGATGCGCAGCCGCGCGCCGGGCTGCAGCGCGTCGTAATCGTCCGGGTTTTCAAACGTCAGCGGCAGGATGCCGGCGTTGATGAGGTTGGCCGCATGGATGCGCGCGAAGCTCTTGGCCACGACGCAGCGGATGCCGAGATACATCGGCACGAGCGCCGCGTGCTCGCGCGACGAGCCCTGCCCGTAGTTGCTGCCGCCGACGATGATGCCGTCCCCGGCCGCTCTGGCGCGCGCCGGAAAGGTCGGGTCGCAGACCGTGAAGCAAAACTCCGACAGCTTCGGGATGTTCGAGCGATACGGCAGGATCTTCGCCCCCGCCGGCATGATGTGGTCGGTGGTGATGTTGTCGCCCACCTTGAGCACGAGCTCCGCCGTGAGCGTGTCGGCAAAGGGCCTGCTGCGCGGGAAGGGCTGGATGTTCGGCCCGCGCAGCACCTCCACCGCGTCCGCCTCGTCCGCCGGGGCGGGCGGCAGCACGGCGCTGTCGTCGATGCGAAACTGCTCCGGCAGCGTGACGGCCGGCATGGGGCCGAGCGTCTGCGGGTCGGTGATCGTGCCGGTGAGCGCAGCGGCGACGGCCGTCTCCGGGGACACGAGGTAGACCTGCGCGTCCTTCGTGCCGCTGCGGCCAAGGAAGTTGCGGTTGAACGTGCGCAGGCTCACGCCGCCGGAGTTGGGCGAGAAGCCCATGCCGATGCACGGGCCGCACGCGCACTCGAGCAGGCGCGCGCCGCTGGCGAGGATGTCCGTGAGCGCGCCGCAGTCAGAGAGCATGGTCAGCACCTGCTTCGACCCCGGCGAGATGGACAGGCTCACGCCCGGGGCGATGGTCCTGCCCTTGAGCAGGGCTGCGACCTTGAGCATATCGAACAGAGACGAATTTGTGCACGAGCCGATGCAGACCTGATCGACCTTCGTGCCCGCGAGCGTTTCCACGGGGACGACGTTGTCCGGGCTGTGCGGGCAGGCGATCATGGGCTGCAGCGTGTTGAGGTCGATGTCAATGATGCGGTCATAGCGCGCGTCCGGGTCGCTCGCTAGGGGGATAAAGTCCGCCTCGCGCCCCTCGGCGGCGAGGAAGGCGCGCGTCACGTCGTCCGACGGGAAGATGGACGTCGTCGCGCCAAGCTCGGTGCCCATGTTCGTGATCGTGGCGCGCTCGGGCACGGACAGCGCCGCGATGCCGGGGCCGCCCCACTCGATGATCGCGCCGACGCCGCCCTTGACCGACAGGATGCGCAGCAGCTCGAGGCTGATGTCTTTGGCCGTGACGTAGGGCCGCAGCGTGCCGGTAAGGTTGACCTTGAACATTTTCGGCATGGTGATGTAGTACGCGCCGCCGCCCATGGCGACCGCGACGTCCATGCCCCCCGCGCCGAAGGCCAGCATGCCGATGCCGCCGCCGGTGGGCGTGTGGCTGTCCGAGCCGATGAGCGTCTTGCCCGGCTTGCCGAAGCGCTCGAGCTGCACCTGGTGGCAGATGCCGTTGCCCGGGCGGGAGAACCAGACACCGTGCTTTTTGGCCACGGTCTGGAGATACCGGTGGTCGTCCGCGTTTTCAAAGCCGGACTGCAGCGTGTTGTGGTCGACATAGGCCACGCTCAGCTCGGTCTTCACGCGCGGGATGCCCATCGTCTCAAACTCCAGATAGGCCATCGTGCCGGTGGCGTCCTGCGTGAGCGTCTGGTCGATGCGCAGCGCGATCTCGCTGCCGGGCGTCATGTCGCCGTGCAGCAGGTGCGCGCGGATGATCTTCTGAGCAAGCGTTTCACCCATGGTTTTTCAGCCTCCCCATCATACTTTCTTTTGCGTGAATGGTGTGTTCGGTCGTGAGCGCGGCGGCGCGGTCGGCGTCACCGGCGGCGATGGCGTCGAAGATGGCGCGGTGCTCCTTCACGACCTGCGCCGTGCGCGAAGCATCGGCAATGGACGCCTTGCGGTAGCGGCGGGTCTTGCGGTGCAGCGGGACGAGCGTGTCGCTGATGACGGCGTGGCCGCTCATGTCGCAGATGACGTCGTGGAACTGGTCGTCCATCTCGCGCAGGTGCTCGGCGTCGCGCTTTTCAAAGTAAAATTCCTGCAGGTCCAGAATGTGGCGCAGGCGCGCAAGCCCCTCGGGCGAGACGTTTTTCGCCGCGTAGTAGGACGCGAGCCCCTCGATCCGGCAGCGGATGTCCATGATGTCCACCAGATCCTCGGCCGTGATGCCGAGCACGACGGAGCCCTTGCCGGTGTCGGCGATGAGGTGCTCCTGCTCGAGGCGGCGCAGCGCCTCGCGGATGGGCGTGCGGCTGACGTTGAGCTGCTCGACGAGCTTCAGCTCCGTGAGCACCTCGCCGCGCGGGTACACGCCCTGAATGATATCGGATTCCAGCCGCTCAAACACCTGATCGGCCAGCGTAACGGTACGGAAATCTTTCATACTGCGCCTCCTGTCAGACCTGCGCGAAGCGGCCGGGCGCCAGCTCCGCGATCTTGGCTTTGAGTTCCTTGACGGACAGGACGGTCTGGCGGCCGTCCTCGTATTCCGCATCCACCCAGCCCTTGAGCGCGAGCACGAGCGGGTCGTGCTTGTCGATCTGTTTTTCGCCGGTCAGGTGGTAGTTCTGGTTGATCCAGTAGGCGATGCCCGCGAGGCCGGACGTCTTGCCGACCTGCACGGACGCTGGGCGGTTGAGCAGCTTCTCGGTGTCGAAGATCGTGTAGATCTCGGCGTCCTTGAGCAGGCCGTCGGCGTGGATACCGGCGCGCGTGGCGTTGAAGTCGCGCCCGACGAACGGCGTCATCGGCGGGATGTCGTAGCCGATCTCGTGCTGGAAGTAGTCGGCGATCTCGGTGATGACCGTCGGGTCCATGCCGTCGAGCGAGCCGCGCAGCGACGCATACTCGAACACCATCGCCTCGAGCGGGATGTTGCCCGTGCGCTCGCCGATGCCCAGCAGCGAGCAGTTGACCGCGCACGCGCCGTAGAGCCACGCGGTCGAGGCGTTGACGACGGCCTTGTAAAAGTCGTTGTGCCCGTGCCACTCGAGGCACTCGCTCGGCACGTCGGAGTACTGCTGCAGGCCGTAGATGATGCCGGCCACGCTGCGCGGCAGCGCCGCCTCCGTGTAGGGGATGCCGTAGCCCATGGTGTCGCACGCGCGGATCTTGACCGGGATGCCCGCCTGACGCGAGAGCTTTTGCAGCTCGTTGACAAACGGCACGACAAAGCCGTAAAAGTCGGCGCGCGTGATGTCCTCGAGGTGGCAGCGCGGGACGACCCCGGCCTCAAACGCATCGGCCACGGTGGCAAGGTAGTAGTCCATGGCCTGCTTTCTGGTCATTTTCATCTTCTTGAAGATGTGGTAGTCGCTGCAGCTGACGAGGATGCCCGTCTCGCGGATGCCGAGGTCGCGCACGAGGCGAAAGTCCTCCTTTGTCGCGCGGATCCACGTCGTGATCTCCGGGAACTTCAGCCCCAGCTCCATGCACTTTTCGAGCGCCTCGCGGTCTTTTTTGCTGTAGATGAAAAACTCCGTCTGCCGGATGATGCCATACGGCCCGCCGAGCCGCGACAGGTACTTATAAATGTTGACGATCTGGTCGACCGTGTACGGCTCCACGGACTGCTGCCCGTCGCGCAGGGACGTGTCCGTGATCCAGATCTCCTCGGGCATGTTCATCGGCACGCGCCGGTGGTTGAACGGCACCTTCGGCACCATTCCCTGCGTGTAGATGTCGCGCTGGAGGTTCGGCTCCGCCACGTCCTGGAGCGAATATTTATACGCATTCTGCTCCAGTAAATTCGTCTTTCCGGATATTTCAAGCATGGCAGTGGGACTCCTTTCTTATCGCTTTGTATTATTGTATACAATTATACACATGATCGCGTCGTTGTCAACGCGCAAATGTTCACAATTTTCCGCTTGCTTTCCGGGCAGATGCTGGTATAATACAAAATCGTTCAAAATTGAACTATTTTGGGAGGCGACCATCGTGCTCAACGCATCTCAGGTCTATACCTACACGCGCCGCATCCTCGACGCTTACGCCGCCATCATGCAGCCGCTGAGTGCGGAGCTGGACATGGCGCAAAATGCCGTGGACATTCTGCTCTTTCTGGCCAACAATCCGGGGCTGGACACCGCGCGCGACATTTGCACGTACCGGAAGCTCAAGCCGGGCATCGTGTCGTTCCACGTGGACAATCTCGTGCGCGAGGGCTACCTGCTGCGCACGCGCGACCCCGGCGACCGCCGGCGCTGCCGGCTCGTGTGCACGGACAAGGCAGCGCCGATCATCGCGCGCGGCCAGGCGCTGCAGGAGCAGTTCGCCGCGCAGATGTCCGCGGGCCTCGCGCCCGACGCGCTCGAAACGTTTCAGCAGTGTCTGACGGCGTTCGCGCAGAATCTCGATCGCATGGCCAACAGGGAGGAAAGTTAAATGCAGCAGGACAAAACATTTCTCGGCACGGAGCCGGTCGGACAGCTTCTGCGCCGGCTCGCGATCCCGACGGTGATCGCGCAGCTCGTGAACATGCTCTACAACATCGTCGACCGCATCTACATCGGCCACATTCCCGAGGTCGGCAGCAGCGCGCTGACGGGCGTGGGCGTGTGCCTGCCGATCATTCTGATCGTGTCGGCCTTCGCGTGCTTCACGGCCTCGGGCGGCGCGCCGCGCGCGTCGATCTACATGGGGCGCGACGATATGGACAGCGCGGAAAAGACGCTCGGCGGCTGCTTCACGCTGCAGATCGGCATCTCCGTCGTGCTCACGGCGGTGCTGCTCCTCTGGGGGCGCGAGGCGCTGCTCGCCTTCGGCGCAAGTGAAAACACCATTGACTACGCTGCCGACTACCTGCATATTTATGCATTCGGAACGCTCTTTGTCGAGCTCACGCTGGGCATGAACGCGTTCATCACGGCGCAGGGCTTTGCCAAGGTGGGTATGTACACGGTGCTCATCGGCGCGGCGGCGAACATCGTCCTCGACCCGATCTTCATCTTCGCGCTGGGCATGGGTGTGCGCGGCGCGGCGCTGGCGACCGTGCTCTCGCAGGGGCTCTCGTGCGCATGGGTGCTGGTGTTCCTGTGCGGGAAGAAGGCGTTTTTGCGCCTGCGGCGGGAAAACCTCTTCGTCTCGCCGAAGCTCATCCTGCCGTGCGTGGCGCTCGGCCTGGCCACGTTCACGATGCAGGCGAGCGAGAGCGTCATCTCCGTGTGCTTCAACGCTTCCCTGCTCAAGTACGGCGGCGACATCGCCGTCGGCGCCATGACGATCCTCACGAGCGTGATGCAGTTTGCCATGCTGCCGCTGCAGGGCATCGGTCAGGGCGCACAACCGATCACGAGCTACAACTTCGGCGCAAAGAACACCGACCGCGTGCGCGAAACGTTCCGTCTGCTGCTGAAGGTGTGCCTGATCTACTCCGTCTCGCTCTGGCTGCTCATCGAGCTCTTCCCCGGCCTGTTCGCGCGCATCTTCACGCCGGACGCGGAGCTCATCGCCTTCACGGCGCGCGTGCTGCGCATCTACTGCGCGGGCCTGTTCCTGTTCGGCATCCAGATCGCCTGCCAGATGACGTTCGTGTCCATCGGCAGCGCGGTGTGCTCGATCATCGTGGCCGTGCTGCGCAAGTTCGTGCTGCTCCTGCCGCTGATCTATCTACTGCCGGCGCTGCTGCCCGACCAAACGACGGCCGTGTATCTGGCCGAGCCGGTCGCGGACGTCATTGCCGTCACGTGCACGGCCATCCTGTTTGCGACGCAGTTTCGCAAAGCCCTGCACAAGCTCGAAGCAAACGCCTGACCTGCTTTTTCGCTCCCCCGGCGCGCGGCCCGGCGCGCGCGCCGGGGTTTTTGCTGAATGATTCAAAAATTTGAAACGCCCTTATCAAAAATGCAAAATTATCCCGCCGTTGACAACCGCCGCCCCGGCGCGTACAATGACAGCCACATTCCTTCGAGAGGAGCTGCAGGCCATGCGCAATTCGTTTTTCAGCCGCAAAAACGACAGCACCGCGACCACGTGCGCGGCCGGCTTCGCATGCTCTGACGCGAATACCAACAACAATAGCGTCCTCCTGCTTACCATCGACACTGTGCTTGCAGTGTCGATTTCTGTTATACTCGGCATTCTGGGCATTACGCCGTCAACAGGACGCGCCAAACCGGTATTCGCGGGATAACACGACAGCACTTGGTATACCAAGAGTCGGCCCCGACCGTTTTGGTCGGGGCCGATTTTTTTGTATAAAAAACGAAATGGTCGGAAAGGAAACCTGTCATGGAAAAGAAAAAAGTTGGATTTGCCAGCGGTATCGGCTTCATCCTCGCCGCCGCCGGCAGCGCCGTGGGCCTCGGCAACCTCTGGGGCTTCCCGTACAAGACGTCGCAAAACGGCGGCGCCGCCTTCGTGCTCATCTACATCGCGTGCGTGCTGCTCATCGGCTTTGTCACGATGCTCAGCGAGATCTATCTCGGCCGCCGCTCGCAGGCAAACCCCATGACCGCCTACAAGATGGTCAACAAAAACCTCGGCTGGTGCGGCCTCGTGGCGATTATGATCCCCGCGTTCATCATCTGCTACTACTCCGTGCTCGGCGGCTGGACGACGAAGTACGCGCTCAACTCCTTCAGCGGCAACGCGGGCATCGTCAGCACGTTCTCCGTCAACACGGGTGAGGTCATTCTCTACACGGCGCTGTTTCTCGTGCTGAGCGTGACGATCATCATGGGCGGCGTCAAGGACGGCATCGAGAAAGCCTCCAAGGTGCTCATGCCGGTGCTGTTTCTGATCCTCGTTGCCATCGCGGTCTACGCGCTGACGCTCGGCCACGGCGTGCGCGAGGGCCTGGCGTTCTACCTCAAGCCCGATTTCTCCGGCATCACGTTCAAGTCCGTGCTCGTGGCCATGGGCCAGGCGTTTTACTCCCTGTCGCTCGGCATGGGCATCATGATCACCTACGGCTCCTACACCGGCAAGGAGGTCAACCTCGTGCGCTCCACCGCCATGGTCTGCGTGTTCGACACGGTCGTGGCGCTGCTGGCCGGTCTGGCCATCTTCCCGTCCGTCGCGCACTTTGACCCCTCCCTGCTCGGCAGCAGCAAGGGCGTCGCGCTCATGTTCATCATCCTGCCGCAGGTGTTCGAGTCCATGGGCAGCGTGGGTCAGGTCGTGTCGTTCGCGTTCTTCGTCATGGTCGACATCGCGGCCATCACGTCCGTCGTGTCCCTGATCGAGGTCGTGACGCAGTTCGTCATCCAGAAGTTCCACGTCCACCGCAAGCGGGCCGCGCTCGTCGTCGCGTGCGCGTGCTTCGTCGTGTCGATCCCGATCGGCATCTCGCTCGGCCACGTCGCCATCCTCGAGGAGTCCAGCCCCGCGCTGTTCGGGCTCGACTGGCTGACGTTCTTTGACGAAGTGACCAACACCGTGCTCATGCCCGTGTGCGCACTGTTCTCGTGCATCGTCGTCGGCTGGTTCGTCACGCCCAAGCGCGCCGTGGCCGAGATTGAGGCCGAGGGCACGCACATGGCCGGCTGGCTCAAGAAGGTCTACGCCGTCATGATCCGCTTCGTGACGCCGGCGCTCATCCTCATCGTCGAGATCGGCGGCCTGCAGAGCGAGATCGCGGCCGGCAACACCGCCGTCATCGTCTTTGCCTACGCGCTCGTGGCGCTGTGCGTGGTGGCGTACTTCGCCTTCTTCCGCAATCGAGACACCGGCACGAACGCCGACGAAAAGCTCTCCGGCGACTACCCTGTGTAACATTTCCTACGCACACCGGTACGGTTTTTCACCGTACCGGTGTTTTTTTCATGTCAAATCCGTTAAAAATCACGCAAATTGCGGTTGAAATGTTGGGAAGAAGCAGGTATAATGAAAATGTCAGTCAGTATGACAGTTATAATGAACAAATTGGAGGTACGCCCATGTCGCTGCAGGAGGTGCGGGAACAGAATATTGCTCTCGTGAAGCAGACGGCACTAGCGTGCTTTGTGGAAAACGGCATCGACAAGACGACCATCCGCGACATTGCGCACCGCGCGGGGCTGACCGAGCGCTCGGTCTACCGCTACTTTGCCACGAAGGACGAACTTGTGGTCGCGGCGGCCTTCCTCTACTGGGATCGGGCCAAGGCGCAGGCAGCGCAGGCGCTCGTCTCGGCGCGGCAGCCGGGCATGACCGGCATCGAGGAGATCCGCGTGCTGCTGCGCAGCTACGCAGGGCTGATCTTCACCGACCCCGCGGGCATCCGCTTCTCGCTCGACGCGGAGGTCGCGCTGTGCAACGCCGGCCGGCAGCACGCGGTCGTCAACCGCCCGCCGGAGCGCTTTGAGGTCGCCCCCGGTCCGATCGCGGCGGCCATCCGCCGCGGCCTCGCCGACGGGACGGTCGATCCCGACGCCGATGTCAAGATGCTCTACTACAACGCCTACGACGCGATCCTCGGCGTCATCCAGCGTATGTCCGTCGGCGTGCCGAGCGTGCACGAGCTCGACGGGCACGCGCGCATCGACGCGCTGTGCGAGCAGTTCACGCACGCATTCGCAGCGCCGCCACCGGGAGAAAAAGGGATAGGGAATACCTTTTAAATAGTACCCGTCATTGAAGGAGGAAAAGGCATGGCAAAACGACCGAATATTCTCAAGCTGGCCACGAAGATCAGTCTTGAGAGCATGACGTACACCGGCATCACGTACAACGATCCTGAGTACAAGATCCTCGAGCCGATCATCGACGATGAGATGTGTGCGATCATGATGCACCTGCGCCTGGAGGCCAACCGCACCGTGGAGGACGTGGCCAAGCGCGCAAAGCAGAGCGTGGAATACACGCAGACGCAGCTCGACAAGCTCGCCAAGACCGGCGCGGTGCGCTACCGCTACGTTGACGGCAAGCGCTGCTACTTCTACCCCATCTGGGTGCCGGGCATCATGGAGGGCATCCTTGCCAACCGCGAGCAGTGCGACAAGTATCCCGTGCTCGGCGAGAGCTTTGAGGCATACACCCGCCGCCGTCCGGAGATGCTCGCGCCGATGCTCGACTCCGGCAAGACCGGCATGTTCTTCATGCGCGTCATGCCCGTCATGAGCGCGATCGAGAACGACACGCGCACGGCGTCCTATGACGAGCTCAAGACGCTCATCGAAAACGCGACGGCCATCAGCGTCGGCCCGTGCTCGTGCCGCCGGGCCCGCCGCCTCATGGGCGAGGGCTGCGGCCACCTCGAAGAGGACATGTGCATGTACCTCAACGACAACGCCGTCTGCTATTCCGAGCAGGGCTATCACCGGCTCATCACGAAGGAAGAAGCGTATGAGATCCTCCGCCGCGCCGAGGACAACGGTCTCGTGCACGAGATCAACCAGACCCCCGGCTTTGAGGACGCGACCGCCATCTGCAACTGCTGCGGCTGCTCGTGCTTCGCGCTGCGCATCGAGGAGCTGTTCCGCACGCCGCGCGCCATCCGCTCGAACTACATCGCCCGCGTGGACAAGGAAAAGTGCGTCGCCTGCGGCCAGTGCGTCGAAAACTGCCAGACCAACGCCCTCAAGCTCGGCCAGAAGCGCTGCACGACCGATCCGCACATCTCCGATACCTACGATACCGACGCCAGCGTGCCCTACGACCGCCGGAGCTACGACCCGGAATTCCGCACGAACCGCTCGGACGTCATGCCCAGCGGCACCGCGCCGTGCAAGGCCGTTTGCCCGCTGAACATCCCGGTGCAGGGCTGCCTGCAGCTGCTGTCCGCCGGCAGATACGACGACGCCGCGGCGCTCATCCGGCAGGCCACACCGTTCCCGGAGCTGTGCGGCAGCGTGTGCGGCCGCCAGTGCGAAAAGGTCTGCACCCGCAACCAGATCGACACCGCCGTCGCCATTGCCGACGTGTGCAGAACGCTCGTCCGGCGCGAGCTGGACGCCGGCAAGGTCATTTTGCCGCCGTTGAAAAACCCGTCCGGCATCCCCCATACGGAAAAGATCGCCGTCATCGGCGCCGGCCCCGCCGGACTGAGCTGCGCCTATTTCCTCCGGCAGCAGGGCTACCCCGTGACCGTGCTGGAAAAGGACACGGTGCTCGGCGGCGCACCGGCAACGCTCATCCCGTCGTTCCGGCTCGACCGCAAGGCCTATGACGCCGAGATCGACGTGCTCGCGCGCATGGGCGTGGAGTTCCGCACCGGCGTGGAAGTCGGCAAGGACACGACGCTCGACGCGCTGCGCGCAGAAGGCTACAAGGCGTTCTTCCTCGGCATCGGCGCCGGAAAGCAGAGCAAGGACGCGCCGGCCGGCGCCGTGGACGCACGCAGATACCTGCACCGGAAAAGACACACCGTCAAGGGCAGCGTGGTCGTGCTCGGCGGCGGGAAAGAGGCCGTTGACTGTGCGCGCGCCGCGCGCAAGGGCGGCGCTGCAAGCGTGACCGTCGTCGCCGGAGCGATCCAGGCGGACATCTCCGCGGCCAAGAAGGAAGGCGTCGCGTTCCGTGCACCGTTCGCGGTGCAGGAGATCCGCGACGGCGCGGTGTCCATCCGCAGCCTGCACGGCGATAAGACCGAGACGCTCGCCGCGGACACGGTCTTTGCTGCCGAGGGCTACGTCCCGGCGGCGGACGCCTTCACCGCCGCATCCGGCGTGTGCCTGAATGCCGACGGCTTTGTCGGCGCCGACGCCGTGACCCGCCAGACCGGCGAGGCCGACGTCTTTGCCGGCGGCGCTGCGACCGGCGCGCATGACGTTGCGCGCGCGATCGCCGAGGGCCGCGAGGCCGCGATCTCGATCCACCGCTTCGTGCACAGCAACCAGAGCTTCGTGATCGGCCGCGACAAGCGGGACTATAAGCCGCTGGCGCGCAGCAGCGTCGGCGTTGCGATCGACGAGCTGGAGTCCGCGCCCCGGCAGGCAGCGGAAAACGGCCTGCTCAGCGACGCGCAGCTGCACTGCGAGGCCGGGCGCTGCCTCGGCTGCGGCACCGTGGTGCTCAACGAGGATCAGTGCATCGGCTGCGGCATCTGCACGACCAAGTGCAAGTTTGACGCCATCCATCTCGAGAAGGTCAACGACACGCACGGCCGCGGCTATTTCCGCACCCTGCTGACGGTTGCGAGCAATGCGCCCGCCGCCGGCCGCCGCTTCGTGCGCAAGAAGCTGCAGCACTGAGGACGCCGCCATGCATGAGATCGGCGTCGTGCGCGCAATGCTCAAGACCGTTTCCGATTACGCGGCTGCAAAGGGCGTCAGCCGCGTCTCGGAGATCGTGGCCGACTGCGGCGAGCTCTCGCTCGTCATCCCGCAGTATGTCGAGCAGATCTATCCGACGGTCGTCAAGGGCACGCCGTTTGCAGACACGAAGCTCATCGTCAACATCGTGCCCGGCATGGCCGAGTGCGACGACTGCGACGAGATCTTCAATGTCATCGCGTGCAATGGGCATTGCCCAAACTGCAACAGCTTCAACAAAACGGTGCTGTCCGGCAGGGACTTCACCGTCCGGGAGATTCATGTCCCGGAAGAACGTAACCCCGGGTCTGTGGAGACCTAAAACATAGAAGGAGCGTATTACATGAACGAAAAGTACAACGCATTGTTCACCCCCTGGAAGATCGGCAATGTGGAGATCAAAAACCGCATTGTGCAGTGCTCCATGGGCGGCACGTCCCTGTTCGGCTGGATGGAGCCGAACCACTTTGACAAGGAAGCAGCCTACTTCCTGCTCAACCGCGCACAGGATGGCGTGGGCCTGATCCTGCCCGGTATGCAGTGCATCCGCGACCCGCTGGGCATCCCCGGCCGCAAGTGGCTGTACCAGAACGACCAGATGTTCAAGCAGCTCAAAGAGTACATGGTCGAGTTCCATAAGACGGGCGCAAAGCTGTTCATCCAGCTCGCCGCCGGCATGGGCCGCTCCATGGCCATCAACGGCTGGATGACGAAGCTGGCCAAGAACAACGTCCTCAACAAGATCGCCAGCCCCATCGTGGACGTGCAGTACATCTGCGCCTCCGCGTCCGAGGTGCCGAACCGCTGGAAGGAGGACGTCATGTCCCGCCCGCTGACGGTCAAGGAGATCGAAGACATGGTCTACGCCTTCGGCCAGACCGCCAAGAAGCTGCGCGCCGCCGGCATCGACGGTGTGGAGATCCACGCCGTGCACGAGGGCTACCTGCTCGACCAGTTCACCATGGCCAACTGGAACCACCGCACCGACCAGTACGGCGGCTCGTTCGAGAACCGCTTCCGCTTCCCGGTCGAGATCGTGCAGGAGATCAAGCGTCAGGCCGGCTCCGACTTCCCGGTGTCGCTGCGCTACTCCGTCGTGTCCAAGACCAAGGCTTGGGGCAAGGGCGCCATGCCGTACGAGACCGACTTCGTCGAGTTCGGCCGCGATATGCCGGAGTCCGAGAAGGCCGTCAAGTACCTCGAGGACGCGGGCTACGATATGTTCAACTGCGACAACGGCACCTACGACGCCTGGTACTGGGCACATCCGCCGCAGTACATGCCCGATAACTGCAACCTCGAGTATGTCGAGCACATCAAGCAGTTCACGAGCCGCCCGGTCGTCTGCGCCGGCCGCATGGACCCCGTGAAGGCCGCCGAAGAGATCGCCGCCGGCCGTCTCGACGCCGTGGCCATCGCGCGCCAGAACCTCGTCGACCACGAGTGGGTCCACAAGATCCTCAGCGGCCACGAGGATGAGATCAAGCCCTGCATCCGCTGCCACAACGGCTGCTTCAACATGTCGAAGTTCAAAGGCACCGCGAACCTCCAGAGCATGGACGACTCCCTGCACCTGGCCCGCTGCGCCCTGAACCCGACGACCATGCAGCACAACAAGTACAAGATCGTTCCGACCCGCCATCCGAAGAAGGTCGCCATCATCGGCGGCGGCATCGGCGGCATGGAGTGCGCGCTCG
>OLVW01002346.1_pt1 | contig 13929 bp, 11 predicted proteins | sample 1673301 | NCBI WGS metagenome assembly OLVW01 (sample SAMEA3178941, study PRJEB25190) | human gut metagenome
CTGTCCAACCATCTTCAGCAGACCACGTCTGGAATGATGATCTTTGTGATGTGTTTTTAAATGCTCTGTAAGTTCCTGAATTCTTGCTGTAAGAACTGCAACCTGTACTTCCGGTGATCCTGTGTCACCCTCGCATCTTGCATATTCTTTCATGATTGCCTGTTTTTTTTCTTTTGAAATCATTGTGATTTCCTCCTTAAATATAATAATTAATGAACCGCCACATATTAAGAAACGGTTGGAGATTCCAATCTCTGAATATGGGCTGAATTACACCTCGACTAGTATAGCATAAAACATGCAGCATTGTAAACAACTATTTTTTACCGAATGATAAAGTTTTTACCAGCTCTTTTTCTTCCTGAAACCAGTTCTTTCCGGACTCAATATCTCTGCGGATCTGTGCCTTCAGAGCCTCAAAAGAAGTGAACTTCTGTTCCGGACGAATATATTTATAAAAATCAACTCTACATTTCTGCCCATAAAGATCCAGATCACAGTCAAACAGATTTGTTTCTACTCCAAGGAAATTCTCTCCGACTGTTGGTTTATATCCCACATTCGTGATTCCCGGATAATCTCCATCCTCAAGATGCGATACTGTTACATAGACCCCATTCGGAGGCATCAGCTTCGACTTCGGTGGAATGATATTCGCTGTTGGAAAAAAATCCCGATGCCCCATTCCTCTTCCATGTTCAATGACACCTGCCGTAAAAAACGGACTTCCCAGAAGATCTGCAATCTTTTTCATATTTCCTTTTTTCAGTTCTTCACGGATATAAGTACTGCTGATCTTACGGTTGCCATCCATTTCTTTTGCGATCACAATTGTTTCATAGTCGTATTTTTCTCCATATTTTTCCAGAAGCTCCGGAGATCCCTTGCGCTCATGACCAAAACGGAAATCTTCTCCCACAACCACACAGGAAGCCTGAAGATCCCCTTTGAGTATCTGTCGGATAAAAACATCTGCTTTCATATGCTTTATCTGATCATTCAGAGGACATTCCAACAGTATGTCCACGCCCATTTTTTCCAGAAGTATACGACGTTCTTCTGAAGTAAGAATCGTCTGTCTGTCGGAAACAAACGCCATGACCACTGCCAGTTCTCCATATTCTTTTTTTCTGTTCAGGATCGTCTGAATCAGTTTCCTGTGACCACGATGGATTCCATCGAATTTTCCAAGTGTTACCGCACAGTGGCTGAACTTTGGAAACTGTCCTTCAATCTTTACGTATTCCATATTGTGCTGTTACTCCTGACTTTTATAGCTCACCCGGAGCCTATAAAAACATTTTCTGTGGCTGATAGCGTTTTTTCACCTCATCCCACTGGTAAATTCCCTTGAATCCACCCTGGCTGTCACACATACGCACCCAGCCTTCTTTGTGCTCTCCTCTGACAAATCTCTCAGCAAGAGCATTTCCATTTTCCAGAAGACGGTCGCCTTCCCGTGTACAAAAAATTTCCGGATAATCCTTCAGGACCTGCCCGATACTGATCACCCGGTCTCCAATTGTACCATTTCTTACCGCTTCCTCAACCTGCGCAAGTGTCATACTGTCTTCCCAGACAAAATTCCCGGATCTGGTGCGGAGCAATTCTTCCATACAGCCGCCACATCCGAGTTTCTGTCCGATGTCATGACATAATGTACGGATATATGTTCCCTTACTACAGGTCACAGAAAATCGCACATATGGAAGCTCTATCTTTTTAATCTTAATCTCATAAAACTGTACAGCACGCGGCTTTCGCTCTACTGTCTTACCTTCACGGGCCAGTTCATAGAGTTTCTTCCCGTCTACTTTCAGAGCAGAATACATCGGTGGAATCTGCTGCTGTTCCCCCAGGAAACTCCTGATCACCGTACGTACCTCTTCTTCTGTTACTTCGACAGGCTTTTCTTCAAGAACCGTTCCTGTCATATCCTGGGTGTCTGTTTCCAGCCCCAGATGAAGAAGTGCCTCGTATGTTTTCTGTTTTTCCGTCAGAAGATCAACCAGCTTCGTTGCCTTTCCGAGAACGACCGGAAGCACACCTTCTGCTTCCGGATCCAGTGTCCCGGTATGTCCGATTTTCTTCATATGAAGGATTCCACGGAGTTTTGCAACAACATCAAAAGAAGTATATCCTTTTTCCTTACGGATATTCAATACGCCATCCATTATGCGTTCTCCTCTTCTGTCAGCTGTTTTTCAATTTCTGCTGTAATATTATTGATCACATCATACATAGAGCCCTGCAGGTCACAGCCCGCTGCTCTGGTGTGTCCACCGCCTCCAAAGAAGACTGCCACCTTGCTCACATCTACCCTGCCATTGGAGCGAAGGGATACTTTGAATGACTGTGTCTCCAGCTCATAAATAAAGATTGCTACTTCCACGCCTCGGGTAAGTCGGAGCTGACTGACAATGCCATCCAGATCGCTTCCTGTCACGCCATAAAAATCCATATCTTTCTTTCGAAGATATCCGATGATGCATGTACCGTTCTGAAGAAGAATACTTTCTGCAAGAACTCTTCCCATAACCTGATTCTGGATATATGTTTTCTGATAAAAAGATTCATCTATGATCCTGCTGAACGGGATTCCCGTCTTCATCAGTTCTCCTGCAATCCTCATGGTTTCCGGTGATGTAGAAGAATACTGAAAAACGCCTGTATCATGGATCATTCCTGTATAAACAGCCGTTGCAACCGCAAGATCCACTTTATCCGGATCCAGAATTCCATACAGTACTTCACAGCAGGAGCTAACCTCTCCACGGATATGATTCACATCTGCAAATCCCGAATTGCTCACATGATGATCGATGCATACTGTTTTCTTTGCATGCTCAAACAGATTGTCAGCAAGCGCCAGACGGTCTCTGGCACTTACATCACAGGTAATAAAAAGATCGAAGATTCTTTCTTCTTCCACTTCTGTTTTTATTTCATCGATAGATTCAATATGTCCGAAGATCGGCTTCGGATGGTCCAGATAAACATTCACATCAATATCCGGAAAATATTTTCTGATATACAGATACAGAGCCATACAGGAGCCGACACAGTCGCCATCCGGACGGATATGTCCACCGATTCCGACAGTTTTCACACCTTCCAGCACTTCTGCTATATTTTTCATGAACACACCTCTTACTCTTCCTCAGTCTTCCCTAAAGAAGCATCTCTTCTGGCAACATCATCAATCAGTTTTGACATATTCACACCATACTCAATCGATTCATCAAGAATGAAACGTATCTCCGGTGTATTTCTCAGATTGAGATTTTTTGCAAGTTGTCTTCTGATATATCCCTCTGCCTTATTCAGGCCCTGGATCGTTACGTCCTTTGCTTCTTTGTTGCCCAGGACACTGATAAATGCCTTGCAGGTCTTAAGATCAGGCGCAACTTCCACAGCCATGACTGAAGTCATTGGATGAATGCGAGGATCTTTGACTTCATTTCTGATGATCGTACTGAGTTCTTTCTGAACCTCACCATTGATCCTTGTATTCTTAATACTGTTTTTTCTCATTTATGATTCACTCCTATCTCGGTATTTCCAATTACCTTGGCACTTCTACCATGATATAAGCTTCTACTTTATCTTCTTCTTTCACATCGTTGAATCCGTCAAATACAAGACCACATTCGTATCCTGCTTTTACTTCTTTAACATCATCCTTGAAGCGCTTCAGAGAAGCAAGTTCACCTTCGAATACCTGCTCGCCTTCACGTGTAATACGTACCTTGCAGTTTCTCTGGAAAATACCATCCAGAACATAACTTCCTGCAATTGTACCGACACCTGAAGCTTTGAACAGCTGACGAACCTCTGCATGGCCGATAACTTTTTCCTCGTATACCGGATCAAGCATACCTTTCATAGCAGCTTCCACATCTTCGATTGCCTGATAAATAACTTTGTAAAGCCGAAGATCTACGCCCTCCTGATCAGCCAGCTGTTTTGCCATAGCATCCGGACGAACATTGAATCCGATAATGATCGCATTGGATGTAGCTGCCAGAGATACATCAGACTCATTGACAGCTCCAACACCGCCGTGGATCACACGAACAACAACTTCTTCATTGGACAGCTTGGTCAGACTCTGTTTAACAGCCTCGACAGAACCCTGTACGTCTGCTTTAACGATGATCGGAAGTTCTTTGAGGTCACTTGCCTGGATCTGATCAAACAGGTTATCCAGAGAAAGTTTGCCTTTTGTTTCTTCAAGCAGATGTTTCTTGTTTTCAGTAACGAATGTAGCTGCAAAGCTCTTGGCTTCCTTATCGCTCGGGAATGCCATCAGGATCTCACCTGCATTCGGAACATCACTGAGGCCAAGGATCTCAACCGGTGTAGAAGGACCTGCTTCTTTGACACGTCTGCCTCTGTCATCCATCATTGCACGCACTTTACCACTGCATGCGCCTGCTGCAATAAAGTCGCCTACATGAAGTGTACCTTTCTGTACAAGAATTGTGGCAACCGGTCCCTTACCTTTATCAAGCTGAGCCTCAATAACAAGACCTCTTGCCGCACGATTCGGATTTGCCTTGAGTTCCAGTACCTCTGCAGAAAGAAGGATCATTTCAAGCAGTGTATCGATTCCCTCTCCTGTATGGGCAGATACCGGTACAAAAATAGTACTTCCACCCCAGTCTTCCGGAATCAGTTCATATTCGGAAAGTTCCTGTTTTACTCTTTCCACATTTGCACTTGGTTTATCGATCTTGTTGATTGCAACAATGATCTCAACACCCGCTGCTTTCGCATGGCTGATTGCCTCAACAGTCTGTGGCATAACACCATCATCTGCTGCAACAACAAGTACTGCGATATCTGTGGAGTTTGCACCACGCATACGCATTGCAGTAAATGCTTCATGTCCCGGTGTATCCAGGAATGTGATTTTCTGTCCATTGATCTCAACTACAGATGCACCAATGTGCTGTGTGATTCCACCTGCTTCCCCTCTGGTTACATGTGTATCACGGATTGCATCCAGAAGAGATGTTTTACCATGGTCAACGTGACCCATGACACAGACTACCGGCGGTCTCGAAACCATATCCGCTTCATCTTCTTCGTCTTCTTTCAGAAGTTCTTCGATAACGTCTACTTTCTCTTCCGGCTCTGCGATAATATCATAATCCAGTGCGATCTCCTGTGCTTTTTCAAAGTCGATCTCATGGTTTACCGTTACCATAGTTCCTTCCAGGAACAGTTTTTTAACGATTACAGACGGCTGCATCTTCATAGCTTCTGCGAGCTCACGGATTGTCATTTTCTCCGGAAGTGTGATTTCTTTTACTTCTGGTTTCTTCTCTTCCTGTTTTGGCTGAGGAGTCGGTTTCTGAAGAGCTTTCGGAATTCTGGAAAGATTTCTTCTTCCACCCTGGTTCGGTCTGTTATGACCTGCACCGGATTTCTCAAAGTCTTTCTTTTTGTTCTTATTCTCTCTGTCACGCTCTCTCTTGCTGTCTTTGGATGTTTTTGTCAGTTCTGGCGTAAATACAGCGTCATTCTCTCTTCTTCCGCCGCCATTTCTCTGTCCGCCACGGTTGTTTCCGCCAAAGCGTCCTTCACCTCTGTTATCCGGTCTTCCGTTTCCGCCCTGTCCTGGTCTTCCCTGGCCACCCTGCTGCGGGCGTCCACCCTGACCTCTCATCGGACGGCCATTTCCATCACCCTGACGTGCCGGACGACCTTCACCCTGTGGTCTGGCCGGACGATTTCCGTCACGATTCGGACGACCCTGTCCATTATTTCCATTGCGATCAGAAAATCTTTTTTCTCCGCCACGGAAATCACGGTTTCCTCTGTTATCTCCACCACGATTGTCACGGCCTGAATCTCTTCCGTCACGATTATTCTGGCGGTTCTGTCCTCTGTTATTATTGTAACCGGACTGTTCCTGTCTCTGCGGTCTTGCAGAATTGTTCTGTACCGGTGCTGCCTGTCTGATCTCTGTCGGTTTCTTTGTCTCCGGAGTCTCAGACGGTGCCGCTGCCTGCGGTTTCTTTGGTGCTGCTTCTGCAGCCGGTTTCTGCTGTACCGGTTCAGCCGGTTTTACAGCCTGTGGTTTCTGCTGCGGTCTTGCAACCGGTTTTTTATCTGATGCCGGACGTTTCGGTCTGTTTTTGCCACCGTCACTTGCATTCTGTGCGTGATATACACGAATAATATTTTTTTTCTTTTTGGGAGCCTCTGTCTTCTCTGCTTCCGGTTTAGTTGTTACCATTTTTTCATCTGTTCTGGAATTATCCACGTTGGTAATCTGCTCCTTTCCCCTTTGTGATAAATGTTCTTTTATTCTGGCAGGTTCATGCTCTCTGCTCTTCGGCACATTGATTCCTCCTTCACGTCAATGACTTCGGATCTTGCTGATTCTGGATCACACTGTTTACATTTACTGTTCCATCTTCTCAAGTTCTTTCAGCATTGCTTTCGCAAAGTTCTCATCCTGTACCGCCAGACTGGCACGAAATTCCTTGCCGCAGAATTTTCCCAGTTCCTCTTTATCCGCGAGGAAATATACCGGTACTTCGTAAAACTCACACATATTACGGAATTTTTTCTTTGTATTTTCGGATGCGTCTGCCGCAACCAGTACCAGAAAACCTTTTCCGCTCTTCACAGATTTCTCTGTGGAGAATTCTCCGCTGGCTATCTTACCTGCTTTTGTGGCAAGCCCCAGCAGTGATAAAACTTTATTGTTGTTTTTCAATATCGTTTAACTCCTTTTTCAGGTCTTCATAGACCTCATCCGGTATTGCGGTCTTCAGTGACCGTTCCAGTCCCCGGGTTTTTACGGCTTTTTCCAGACATTCCTGGGAAAGACATACATACGCACCTCTTCCGTTTTTTCTGCCTGTTGCATCAAGCACGATCTCATTCTCCGGAGTTCTCAGTACACGGATCATTTCTTTCTTACTTTTCATTTCTCTGCAGCCGGTACACTGGCGCAGAGGTGTTTTATTCTTTGTCTTCATAGATTATTCTTCAACAGTAGTTTCTTCTGAAACTTCCTCTGTTTCTTCAGTCTCTGTTTCTTTTGACTCTACAGCACTTTCTTCACTGTACTCCTCTTCGTCGTAGTACTCGTCCTCGTCATCATAGTCATACAGTTCTCCAGACTCTCTTGCCTGAGTCTCACTCTTGATATCGATCTTAAATCCGGTCAGACGAGCCGCAAGACGTGCATTCTGTCCTTCTTTACCAATTGCAAGAGACAACTGATAATCCGGAACGACTACCAGTGCAGTCTTTTCATCCGGATCCGCCATAACAGCGATAACCTTTGCCGGACTCAGTGCATTTTCAATCAGGATTGCCGGGTTTTCATCCCAGTTGATGATATCAATCTTCTCACCACGCAGTTCCTCTACGATGGAATTGACTCTTGCACCGTTCATACCAACGCATGCACCTACCGGATCTACATCCGGATCATTGCTCCATACAGCAATCTTGGTACGGGAACCTGCTTCTCTGGCAATACTCTTGATCTCAACAGTTCCGTCTTTTACTTCGGCAACTTCAGATTCAAACAGACGTTTTACAAGTCCCGGATGTGTTCTGGACAGAAGGATACGAGGTCCTTTCGGTGTATCTTTGACTTCAAGGATATAAACCTTGATTCTTTCTGTAGGCTCAAATTCCTCACCTTTCACCTGCTCATTCTCACTCAAGATACCGTCTGCCTTGCCAAGATTTACACTGACATTTTTGCCCATTACACGTTGTACGATACCTGTGACAACTTCTTTTTCCATTCCATAATACTGATCATAAAGGACTTTACGTTCTTCCTCACGGATTTTCTGAAGAATTACGTTCTTTGCATTCTGCGTTGCAATACGGCCGAATTCTTTAGAATGGATCTCAACTTTGATCATATCTCCCAGTTCCGCATTTGTATTGATTTTCTGTGCATCCACCAGGGAAATTTCCAGTGCCGGATCATCTACGAATTCCTTTACTTCACGTTCTGCGTAAACGCTGAAATCACATGTTTCCGGATTGATCGTCACATGCACATTATCTGCTTTACCAAAATGGTTTTTGCAAGCCTGGATCAGGGACTGCTCAATCGCACCCAGTAATGTATCCTTGCTGATGTTTTTTTCTTTTTCCAGGATATCCAGGGCTTCCATTAACTCTTTGTTCATTTTTGTTATTTCCTCCTATTTTATCAAAGCATATCTGAATCGTATTTAAAACTCAATTGCCAGACGGATCAAGGCAATATCCTTTTTGTCAAATGTGCGTAACTGTCCGTCCTCATCGATCGTCACACTGCTTTCATCATATGCATTTAAAATCCCACAGAATTCTTTCTGCTTTTCGATTGGACGATAGGTCCGGATCTCTACCAGTTTACCCATGCTTCTGGCAAAATCCTTCTCCTTTTTCAGTGGTCTGTCAAGACCCGGCGAACTGATTTCCATGATATAGCTGTCTTCAATAAAATCGTTCTCATCCAGTTTATCACTGAACGCTCTGCTGACTGCTTCACAATCGTTAACAGTAATTCCACCCGGCTTGTCGATATATCCACGAAGATACCAGTTTCCTGCTTCCTTCACATATTCTACATCTACCAGTTCGAATCCCTGGCCCTCAACGATCGGTGCCAGCAATGCTTCTGCTTTCTGTTCATATTCATCCCGTCTGCTCATATTTCCACCTGCCTTTCGCACATCCGGAGCATCTCGCAAAAAGAGTGGACCGAAGTCCACTCTCTTGTTGTCCGTTATCATGTTAACCTCATTCTAGCACCTTACTTCCGGAAAAGCAAGGTTTTTTTTATATCCTCGGCTTTATGCCCTTCGTATCTCGCTTTGCAAGCCGCACTTTATTCAGTGCATATTCTTTATCATGATAGGAAATCGTATATTCCTGATGACCTGCCAGAAGGTATGCATGCTCCAGATAATCATCGTCTGCCAGTTTCATGCCCCGCACACCAAGTGCAGTTTTCTTCATTGTCGAAACCTCTTGTGTCAGGAATCGCAGGAAGCAGCCTCCATGGCTCTGGAGCACAATCTGCTCCATCTCGGAAGCACTGCCAATAAAGATCAGTTCATCTTCATCCGCCAACTTTGTTGACGCGATCGTTCGTTTAGCCACATCAAATTCCGCACCTTCTACCAGTTTGCACATAGAAGTCTTTGTCACAAACAGCAACCTGTCTGAACGCAGTTGTCCTACCGGTGCCACATAAAGCATGCGTTCCTGGGAACTGTCATAATTACTGAGATTGTCCACCGGTGTTCCCTTATCGCGGAAACGGCCAAGCGGTATATCAACGGCTTTGATCGTATGCATCTTGCCTGTATCTGTAAATATACAGATCTTGTCTGTATTCATACAGTTGAATACATATTTATTTTCATTATGAACAGCTTCTTTGTTTCGCTCATAAGCATTTTTATCTATAAGCTTCATATAACCAAAGCGATCCATCAGGAAGCAGACTTCCATCTCTTCCATCTTCTTCTCTTCATAGACAGCTTCTTCTGCATTTTCAATCGCTGTACGGCGTTTTCTTCCGTATTCTTTCTTGATGGCGTCCATGTCTTTGATGATCACGGCCGCCATGGAATCATAATTGTCCAGGATATCTTTATAAAGAGCAATGTTTTTCATCGTCTCTTCATGCTCAGCCTGCAGTGCTTCAATTTCCAGACCGATCAGTTTATACAGACGCATATCCAGAATGGCATTTGCCTGACGTTCTGTAAAAAGAAGTTTTGCAGCAGCCTTCTCACTGGCTTTTGACTTGAATTTAATTCCCTCTGTAATTCCTTCTACCAGACATTTCTTGACCTGTTCACGATTCTTACTGCCACGGAGGATCTCAATGATCAGGTCGATCACATCACACGCTTTGATCAGACCTTCCTGAACTTCCTGTTTTTCCAGTTCTTTGTCCAGCAGTGTGTGATATTTACGTGTTGTGATCTCAAACACAAAATCAACGTGATATTCAATAATCTGCTTCAGGCTTAATGTTTCCGGTCTGCCGTCAGCAACTGCCAGCATATTTACGCCAAACGTATCTTCCAGACGCGTTTTCTTATACAGCATATTGGTCAGATTTTCCACATCGGTATCTTTCTTAAGTTCCAGTACGATACGGATGCCTTCCTTGGAAGACTGATTGGAAATATCTACGATATCTGTTGTCTTCTTTGTTTCTATAAGAGATGCCACGTCATTCAGGAACTTGCCAATGTTTGCTCCCAGCATGGTATATGGAATCTCCGTAATGACAAGCTGTTTTCTTCCGCCTTTGAGTTTCTCTACTTCTACTTTTCCACGCAGGCGGATTTTGCCGCTCCCTGTCTCATAGATCTTATGGAGATCATCTTTATTGACCACAATACCTCCGGTCGGAAAATCCGGCCCTTTGATATATCGCATCAGTCCTTTGACACTGATCGTGTTATCTTTCATATATGCTTTGACAGCATCGATGACTTCCCCTAGATTGTGTGGTGGAATACTGGTTGCCATGCCGACCGCAATACCATCTGCACCATTTACCAGAATGTTCGGGATGCGCACCGGAAGTACCGATGGTTCTTTTTCCGTCTCATCGAAGTTCGGAACAAAGTCCACTACATTCTTATCAAGATCACTCAAAAATACATCCTGTGTCAGTTTTTCCAGTCGTGCCTCTGTATAACGCATGGCAGCTGCGCCGTCACCCTCGATTGAACCGAAGTTACCATGTCCGTCTACAAGTGTTCTGCCTTTTTTGAAATTCTGTGCCATAACAACAAGTGCGTCATAAATGGAACTGTCACCATGTGGATGATATTTACCCATGGTATCACCGACAATACGTGCACATTTACGATACGGACGGTCATAGCGGATTCCCAGTTCATACATATCATACAACGTTCTTCTCTGTACCGGTTTCAGGCCGTCGCGCACATCCGGAAGAGCACGGGAAATGATAACACTCATTGCATAATCGATGTATGATTTCTGCATAATTTCCGAATAATCGGTACGAATTACATTTTCCTGTTTTGTTTCCATATCTTATCCCACCTTATACATCAAGTTCTGCATCGGCTGCATGCTCGTAAATAAATGCCTTACGCGGCGGAACTTCACTGCCCATCAGAACTTCTGTCACACTGGATGCAAGACGTGCATCTTCTATCTCCACGCGTTTCATTCTTCGAGTCTCAGGATTCAGCGTGGTCTCCCACAGCTGTTCTGCATCCATCTCTCCAAGACCTTTGTATCTCTGCAAAGTAAAGCTTCCCGGTTTATGTGTCTTACGATATTTTTCAAGTGCTTTATCATCATACAGATATTCTTCCGGTCCCTTTTTCGGCATTGCCTTATAGAGTGGCGGCATCGCAATATATACATGGCCTTCATAGATCAGTTCCGGCATAAAACGATAGAACAATGTCAGAAGCAGTGTGGAAATATGCGCACCGTCAACATCAGCATCCGCCATGATCACGATCTTGTCATAGCGAAGTTTGCTTATATCGAAATCATTTCCATATCCTTCAGAAAATCCGCATCCAAATGCATTGATCATAGTCTTGATCTCCGCATTGGCAAGCACTTTGTCAATGGTTGCTTTTTCAACATTCAGAATCTTGCCTCTGATTGGAAGGATTGCCTGATAATTACGGTTACGGGCTGTTTTTGCAGAACCGCCTGCAGAATCTCCCTCTACGATAAAGATCTCACACTGTGACGGATCCTTTTTCTCGCAGTTGGCAAGTTTTCCATTGGAATCAAATGAATATTTCTGTTTTGTAAGAAGATTCGTTTTGGCACGTTCCTCTGTCTTACGGATCTTCGCTGCCTTTTCCGCACAGGAAAGAATCATTTTCAATGTTTCAAGATTACGGTCAAAATACAGGACCAGCTGCTCTCCCAGTACTTTTCCTGTTGCCTTGGCTGCATCCTGGTTATCCAGCTTTGTCTTTGTCTGACCCTCAAAGCGAGGTGCCGGATGCTTGATTGATACGACTGCAGTCATTCCATTACGGATATCCGCACCGGTAAAATTCGGATCTTTATCTTTGAGAATACCGATCTCTCTGGCATACGTGTTCATAACTGTTGTAAATGTTGTCTTAAATCCGGTCAGGTGTGTACCACCTTCTGCATTGTAGATATTATTACAGAATCCAAGAACATTCTCACGGAATTCATTTGTATACTGAAAAGCAACTTCCACCTGAATCCCATCTGCTTCTCCTTTGAGATAAACAGGTTCATGAAGCGCCTCTGTACTGTGATTCATGTCACGGATATAGCCCACAATACCCTCCGGCTCATGGTACTCTTCTTTGACCGGCTCTGTTCCACGCAGATCTTCAAAAATGATCGTCAGCTCCGGATTCAGATAAGCAGTCTCATGAAGACGGCTCTTAACATCTGTAGCAGAAAAACGTGTTTTCTCAAAGATTTCCGGATCCGGCAGGAAATTGATGCAGGTTCCGGTCTCTTTTGTCCTGCCAAGTTTCGGAAGAAGTCCGTTCTCCAGTTCGATCGTAGGAATTCCACGTTCATAGTGGTCATGATGTACATATCCATCACGGCTTACCTTGATATCCAGATAAGTAGAAAGTGCATTCACAACGGAAGATCCGACTCCATGGAGCCCACCGCTTGTTTTATAAGCAGAATTGTCAAATTTACCACCTGCATGAAGTGTCGTAAATACCAGACGTTCCGCAGACATCCCTTTCTCATGCATATCCACCGGAATTCCCCGGCCATTATCTGTTACGGTACAGGAACCATCTTTTTCCAGCACCACATGGATCTGACTGCAGTATCCTGCCAGATGCTCATCCACTGCATTATCCACGATCTCATATACGAGATGATGAAGTCCACGGCTGGATGTACTTCCGATATACATTCCAGGCCTCTTACGTACGGCTTCCCGTCCTTCCAGAATCTGGATCTGATCCGCGCCGTATTCTGTATTCTCTGCGCCCATGTCATTCCTCCTGTTCTTGTCTGTCCGGACGTGTTTGAAAATTCATTTCTGCAGAACCACAGCAATTTCAGAAATTACTGCACCATACCCTGATCCATTAATTTCAGTAACTACTGTATTTTCAAATTTTGCAGAAAGCAATTCTCAAACCCGCTCCAGAAGTGTCATTTATACCTGTAAAATAAACGTTTTTTACATACGAATACAGAGTTTATTATAGCACAAAAAAGCCTGTATTTCCACGCAAAATCATAGGAAATACAGGCAAAAAAGTATCTTATTAAATGCAATCCAAAAGTCCAGCACAATATGCTCTTAAAATGTATAAAATATTCAGCTACTCTTGTAAAAGCCCGAATTCCTTTAATAAACTCTTCTGGTATTCCGGATCTGATGCAGATTTTATAATATCAGATGTCCTTCCCAATTTCGCAAGACAGAGGATCAAACTGTTAATACTATGTTCTCCCTGCTGCATCCCCTGTTGCATCCCCTGCTGCATCCCCATTCCATAGCCCTCATCATAACCAGCCTGTAAACTGTTTCTTATCTTCTCTTCAATCTGATCCTGTATGATCCGATTTAACGCTTCGCACATATAATCCGCCTCCTTGAATTTTTCTTCATTAACCCTTACGATCATCTGCATAACTGATTCGTATAAAGGATTTTTCTGCTTTTCTCTGTATTCATTGAGAAGCCGTTTCATATCTTCCTTATCTTTTATTCTGTCCGTCAGACTTCTCAGCCACAGATTTTTCTCTTTGGATAACTGCTGTGTTACAATGACCTGGATTGGAATTTTAGGTCCTGATACATAGTAAATCCGCTCTGCCTCCAGTTCTATCTGAATATCAGCAAAAAATGCAGGGTGCCACTGCAGTGGTTTAGAGCTGTTTGTTCTGTTTTCGTTTACAATCATACAC
>OLVW01002348.1_pt1 | contig 13922 bp, 10 predicted proteins | sample 1673301 | NCBI WGS metagenome assembly OLVW01 (sample SAMEA3178941, study PRJEB25190) | human gut metagenome
GAACAAAAGTTTAAGCACATCGTTGTTTAATTTACAAGGTACAATCTGCTGTTTTGCACTTGCTTCTGAACTTTTCAGCTCATCAACTCTCGCTGACAGCTTATTTAGTATACCGCAGTATGCGCCTAATGTCAACACTTTTCTTCAACTTTTTTCAAAAAAATTTTACAGGAAATTTGTACACTCTATATATACCTATATTATATATTCCTCCTGTCCAAATGTCCTGAAAATAAAACACCACCTGCCGCTGTACACCGACAATCGCGGAAATAATGCAGCACACCATCTTTCCGAGGATATTTCAATATTCGGTTGTAATCTTTATCACATATTACTAACTTTTATACCGTATTTTTAATATTTCCGCGGAAATTGTGCGCTGCTTTGTGTCTTTTCCGCTGTATACAATATATATCGCACATACAAAAAATTTTTCTTTTATTAAAAATCACGTTTGGAGTTAGCTTATTCTAACTCATTGCAGGATTTTGTGTACTTTTGTGTTGTTTATGTGATACGACCGTTCTTTTATGTAAATATCAGGATTTGACAACACAAAATCTTTATGATATTTTATTACTCACTTACGAGTTAGCATATGATAACTCACTGTGATCACACTCCTTTCCTATGGAAAGGAAAATTTTTACTGGTATAGTTAGCCCAGTCTAACGACAAGGAGGAAAATATACTTGAACAAAAAACGTACCCTTGCGATGCTTTTGGCAGGAGCTATGCTACTGCCAGCGAATGCATTCGCTGGCTCGCCCGAAGACTTTACCGATTTCCCGACCGACTGGTCCGCAGCCGGCCTGCGCAGCGCTGTACAGAACGGCCTGCTGAACGGCTCAAACGGCCAGATTAACAGCTCCGGCCTGCTGATTCGTGCCCAGATGGCTGCTATCGTCAACCGTGCCTTTGCCGCTCGAAAAACAGCTGACCTGTCAGTTTACAGCGATGCAAACACTTCTGCATGGTATTACAACGATCTCGAACTGGCCGTTGCCATGCGCACATTTCAGGGTGCAAACGGCAAACTGAATCCCGAAGCGCCGATCACCCGTGAAGAAGCTTTTGTCGTCCTCGCGCGTGCATTTGCGCTTGAAAGCGGCGATACGTCCGTTCTGAACAATTACACCGATGGTGCTTCTGTCTCTGCATGGGCACGAAGCAGTGTAGCTGCATTGATCGAAAACGGCTATGTCAACGGTGCAAATGGTAAGCTGAACCCGAAAACCAGCATCACCCGTGCGGAATTTGCCAAGGTCATCAGTGAGATGGCCAGCACCTACGCCGATGCAGACGATTCTCTGTCTGCCACGGTGGACGGCAGCGTTATTGTGCGTGAAAACAGCGTTTCCCTGTCCGGCAAGACCATCAACGGCGATCTCATCATTGCAGACGGCGTCAGCAGAATCGACCTGACGGGTGTTACTGTCACCGGCCGCATTGTGCTGCGCGGCGGCGAAAGCGGTGTAACCTTCAAGGACACCAAGGCCGGCAAGGGCATTATCGCCAATACCGACATTGCGGTTTCCGGCTCGGTTGACAACATCACAGTCGCACAGGGTTCTGCCATTACCGTAAACAGCGGCGCGTCTGTCGGTTCCATCAACGTCAACGCAGAAGGCGCAAAGATTACCGGTGCAGGCAAGGTTGGAACCGTAAAGGCGAACGCCAATAACGTAACCGTTACCACCACCGGCACCAAGGTTACCGCAGCAGACAGCGTTTCCGGCGTCAAGGCCGGCGATAAAGCGGTTTCCGCAGGTAAGACCGAGACGGTTGGCAGCGCAGCTTCTGGCGGCGGTTCGTCGAGCGGCGGTTCGTCTTCCGGCGGCTCTTCGAGCGGCAGCAATACGACTGTCAAGGCCGAGATTGCAGACGCGCAGGTCGTAACGACCGATGCAGGCGCATATCTGGCGCTTTCCTTCCGCACCGGCTTCACCAAGGAAAATACCGTCATCACCGTTGATGGTGCTGATGTAACAAAATATGCTACTCCGGTAACCGATGACGGCTCTGTCATCAAGCTCCCGCTCGTGGCACAGCCGGGTTCTGTCACCCTGACCAGCGGAAATAAGACTCAAACTACCGACCTCGGCACCAAGGTGGACGGTGCAGTTTACACCGGTGACCATTATCTGCCGGATTATTTCGTCAAGCATGGTCCGCTGGCAATTTGGGATTACTATCTGACGAATTACGATGTCAAGGGCAACATCCGCACCGAAGCCGAAAAGACTACCTTCGGCACCAAGGCTGTCCCGAATCCGCATCCGAGTTATTCTGTTGCCACCGAACTGGGACAGGATGTTGTCATCATGTTCAACTACACTTCGGATGCGGACAAGCAGTGGTTTGACCACATTACACCGTATTCCGCAGACAATCAGAAGGGTTCCGTACAGCTAGTAAGCTATGACCAGTACAAGGGCACCTGGAATTATAATCTGGAATTTACCAAGGGTAAGACAAATCATGCCGGCAACACAGTTGCTACCCTGACCATCAAGGCCAACCAGGATAACTTCCGTTCCAACGGCCGTTACTTTGTCCGCGTAACCTCTACAGATGCAGCAGGCGTAACTTCCTCAACACTGGTTCCGATTCATGTTGTAAATGCAGAGACTCCAACCTTTGAGGTTGAGGAAAAGCCGGAATCCGGCAAAAACCTGCACTTTGCGGTAAGCAATCTAGTTTACGGCATTACCAACCCAATTGAGAAAGTAACGCTGACCGATCCGTCCGGTGCAAAGCATGAACTGACGAACATTAACGATTACTATCTGTTCAGTCAGGATCTGTTCGTTCTGTACAACGACGAATCCGCAGAAAACGGTACAAACCACCTGAAATACAAGGGTCAGTACACGCTGACTATCGAGGCAAACGGCTTTAAGACAGCGACCACCAAGTTCACCGTGCAGGAAGGCAAAACCGCTCCCACGCAGACCGCACTGACGCTAGATGCCGTAAGCCGTGCAACCGGCAGTATCTCCGGCGGCAGCAGCAGCGATGGCTCCTCCAGCGGCTATGCCATCTCGACTGATTTCCTGTTCAAGGGCGATCTGATTGCGAATGCCTGTGTGCTGAACAAGCTGAACAAGGACACCACTGAGTCCACCGCCGTACTGGAATACTGGAATTACAGCACCTCTACACTGGATTCCACCTTTAATAAGGGCAATACCATGTATTACAGCGGTACAGACTATATGAGCTACATTTACGGCTCCAAGGCAGACAGCAGCAAGCTGTGGAAACCGTTTGCTGAGTATACCGCATCTGCCGCGGCAAGCGTAAATCCTCCGCACCAGACCAAGGAAGTTATGGAAGATGGTCTGCTGGGCGATGTGCTAGACAGTTCTGTCTCCGGCAAGCTGAATTATGTTGCTCCGGATAAGGGCACTTACGCCGAAGGCGATGATGTTGTACTGAAGTTTACCGCTGACAGTTCTAATGATTATCTCTCCAAAATTACCGGCCTGTACCTGAATGGCGATTGGCGGTATCTGGGCGAAAATTACTACACCATCAATACCGAAAACAACACCATTACCATCAAAAAGGATCTGCTGCACATCGGCGAAAACGCAATAAAGATTGTCTCCGGCGGTTATAAGGAGCAGAATGTAACCTTTAACTATGCAAAGGTTACGGAAGGTGTTACAGGTCTGACTGTTTCTGCTGATCAGGAAGGCAAGCCGGTAACCATCACCGTCAACGGCTCGGATGGGGATTTCCTGAAAAACCTGTCCCTTGTTACCCTCAAGCAGGGCGATGATGTTGACAATGTATATTGGTACGGCTACGAAGGCAGCGACGCGGTGTATTATGTCAAGAGTGACGATAATAAGACCCTGACCCTGTACAATGTAAAGCCGGGTACTTATACGGTAACGCTTTCGGCTCAGTATTATGATGATTTGAGCACTGACTTTACGATGGCGGGTACTGTTGTTAAAAATCCGGTTCCGGATATGGACATTCAGCAGAGTGTCGAAGACGGTGTATACACCGTAAAATTCTATGGTGTAAAAATTCCTAATTCTACTGATTACACTGATTCTCAAATTGGCACTTGGAAACTTGCTATTAACAAAATTTCCGTAAATGGCACTAACTATACCGAATATTCCTCTTTTAGCGGTGATCCCGCCAATGATTCCACCGAATATAAATGGGGTTATGGTCAGGGTTCTGAAAAGGTTCTGATTCTTGGTGGCAGTGCATTTAAGACCGGCGAAAACAAAGTTGTTATCTCCGCTAAGGGTTACAAAGATTTGACTGTTACCATTAACAAATCTGCTGAAACCGTAACCGAAAAGGATACACCTTCCCTGTCTGTTGCTGAAAACGGCGTTATAAAGGACGGCAACAGCTACAAAATCACTTTGACTGGCACCGACCTTGCCGATTGGTGGAAGAATGTAAAGAAGGTTCAGGTAGATGAAGGCACTGCAGCTGATATCAGCAAGGTAATCGGCGAAACTGCCTTTACGCTCTCGGGTCTGGAATCAAACCACGAGTATACGCTTACCTTTACTGCTGACGGCTATAAAAATGCAACTGTTAAAGTAAAAACTCCGGAGAAGAAGTCGGATAATACTGACACTGAGGTTAAGCTACCTACTACTGCACCGACCGTAAAATCTACCAGCACATATAGTTCTAAATATATTCTTGATTTCAGCAATAATAAGGCATGGGTACAGAAAATCACTTCTATTAAATTAGGTGGTTCCGCTTGCAAACCTGTTACTTCTGCAGATGATGTTTCTTCCGACAAATATTATCTTGATACGGAGAATGGTTATATCTATATGTACCTGAGCATGTATGCCGAGAAAAAACTTGTAATTGCCGCTGATGGTTGTGATAAACTTGTTCTTACCGCTGTACCCGGTTCTGGTTGGAGTGCTCCTACAATCACCTATGTTGGAACTGTATCCGCAGAGCCTTCTGCCGCACCGACTATTGCAAAGATTGAGAAAGTACCTGCTTCGTTCATAACAGCCTCTTTTTATCGCGTATCTTTCAGCAGTGATGAAATTGAAGATTATTTGAATAATGTCAAGAAGGTTACTCTCGATAATAATGTTGAGTTGAAGTCTGGCGGCATTTATAATGATTCTACTAAAACTTTTAAGATTGGAACTGAATCCTCTTCTGGCGCCAAGAGTTATCTGGACTTCTCGAAAGATTGCTTTACCAAAGGTAACACCACCGTAACTATTAAAGCTGACGATTACAAGGATTTGACTTTCACTGTAACCGTCGACGCTGACGGAAACCTGTCTATCAAGTAAACCCCCACAAAAAAGGAAACCCACCCGGGTTTCCTTTTTTCTTACCTATATTCCCTCAGCAGCGCCTGACACCCTTCCAGCAAATCCTCCCACACGGCATCAAAATCGCCGGTATACCATGGGTCGGCGACCTCCTCGCCTTTTCGGTCGGTAAAATCCAGCAGCAAATGCAGCTTTCCGTCCGGATCGCCGCCGCAAATGCGCTGCATGGTGCGCAGATTGGACCGGTCCATGCCAATCAGCAGATCAAACCAATCATAATCTGCGCGCGTCATCTGCCGCGCCGCATGCTGTCCGCACGGGATTCCCTGCTCAAGCAGCTTGCGCCGCGCCGGCGGATACACCGGATTGCCGATCTCCTCACTGCTGACAGCCGCCGATTCGATCTCCCAGTCACCCGCGACGCCTTCTCGCTTTACCAGTTCCTTCATGATATATTCTGCCATCGGACTGCGGCATATATTCCCATGGCAAATAAAAAGTATCCTCACCCAAACGCCTCCTGCTGTTTTTCTCCATCATATCACACAGAGCCGCAATCGTCACGCAATTTCAAAACCCCGGTGCTCCCACCATTCCTGTGAACGGCATGCGCGCCTCGTTTTTTCCGTGCAAAACAGTACCCCGCCGAACGGAATTTTACTCGCTTTCCATCCGACGGGGTATCTCAATTATGAGGAGTTGTTCTTCATATTACGGAAGCTGCGGTCTTGCAATTCGCCAGCCGGTATCGAAGCTGTTACTCGACGGTGCTGTCCGTGCCTTCCGCGTTGTCTGCTGTATTTATACCATAGCAGATTTTCGATCAGCCGGAACGTCTTTTTCACGAAATGCAGTTTTGCGGGAACGAAATGCAGAAAGTCCCTACCTGAAAGCAAAAAATTGGAAGTTTACGCGTCTGGCGAAGCTCTTTCTGTAGAAATTCCGGCAGATTATTAAGAAACAGGCACGACAATGTCATAAAAAAAGGGTTTCCCGATAGGAAACCCTTTCATTTCGCAATTTTGCGACCGGTTAGAATGTAGGCAGATTCTTTTTCCACGCACCGGACTTATAGAAGAACACCGACAGACCCGAGCCGAGGAACCAGCCGATCGGCCAGCTGAGCCAGATACCGTGCTCGTTGCCGACCACATAGAACAGTGCAATGGACAGCACCACGCGGATAATCAGGTCGGAGAACGTCGTTACCATGAACGGACGCATTGCACCGGCACCGCGCAGCACGCTGTCGCACACGAACTTGGTGCATACGACCAGATAGAACGGTACGACCGTGAACAGATAGCCTCGTGCGACATCAATAACGCCGGAGGCACTGCCCGCCGGAACGAACAGGCTGATAATCTTGTTCGCAAACGGCAGATAAATCGCCATAAACACCACGGACAGGCCGAGTGAATACACCGCACCCCATTTGAGACCCGGACCGATGCGGTCCAGCTTGCGGGCGCCGATATTCTGCGCAACATAGCTGGACAGACCGGACGCGAACGACATGCAGCAAGTCAGCGCAAACTGGTTGACGCGGTTTGCCGCCGAGAATCCCGCGATAACGGTCGCACCGCACAGGTTGATGTAATACTGAATGACCACATTGCCCACCGACACAAAGCTCTGCTGTGCGATGGACGGCACGGCGTAGTTTGTCAGGCGGCGCAGCATTTCGGGCGCGAACAGCACGAAGTGATGGCCCGTATCAAACGAACGCACGCGGCGCAGCAGCAGCACAAACGCCAGAATACCGGACGCGCCCTGCGCGATAAACGTCGCCCATGCAACACCGGCAACGCCCCAGTGCAGGCCGGCAACAAATACCATATCCAGAATGACATTGCCGACCGAGGACAGCACAAGCAGGATCAGCGGCGTTCGGCTGTCGCCCATGGCATTGAAGATACCCGTACACACGTTATAGATAAACAGGAACAGCAGACCAAACACATACACGCGCAGATACAGCGAGCCGTCCGCAAAGATATTCTCCGGCGTGGACAGCGCGTTCATGATGCCGTGCGTTCCGATGGCTCCGATCAGCGTCAGCAGCAGCGCCACCGTCGTGGTGGTGAGCAGTGCGGTCGAGATGGCGGTCTTCATGCGCAGATAGCGCTTTGCACCGAACAGCTGCGAGACGAGTACGCCGGTACCGATGTTGATACCGGTTGCAACCGCAACGAACAGCTGCGTGATCGGGTAGCTCGCGCCGACAGCGGCCAGCGCCAGCTCACCGGCTTCTACGGTCTCGGCAAAACGGCCTACGATGATGGAGTCAGCCATCTGGTACAGCTGCTGGAACGCAACGCTGAGCAGCAGCGGAATCGAGAACCAGAACAGCTTCTGCGACGGTTTTCCGACGGTAAGGTCAGTGGTCAAATGGGATACCTTCTTTCGGGAGTCTGCTTATCCAGTTTTGACCGGATAAAATGGGGTTTATTGCAATTTTATGCTCTCCCCGAAGGGAGAGCATAATTTTGCGACTTTAATTGACGTTGTTACGCCTTTTTCTTCTGGCGTGCAGTAATAACCGCAACGGTGAGCACCAGCAGCACCACACCTACGCCGAGCGCCAGAATGTCGTTTCCGGTCACGCCGCCGACAAGGAAGCCTACAAAGCTTATCGCCGCGATCATCAGCGCGTAAGGCATCTGCGTGGAAACGTGATCAATGTGGTTGCACTGTGCACCCGCGGATGCGAGGATGGTCGTATCCGAAATCGGCGAAATGTGGTCGCCGCAGACCGCACCGGACAGGCAGGCTGCCACGGTCATGATCAGCATGGTGGACGGTGCATCGCCGAACACCGCAATGGCGATCGGGATGAGGATGCTGAACGTACCCCAGGAGGTACCGGTCGCGAATGCCAGACCGAGCGCGATGAGGAAGAATACCGCCGGCATGAACATACCGATGGTGGATTCCGCATTCACCACAGAGGATACGAAGCCGCCGATGTTGAGGTACTCTTCACGGCAGACACCGGACAGCGTCCACGCGAGCGTCAGGATGAGGATGGCCGGAACCATCGCCTTGAAGCCCTCGGTGAAAGCCTCGCAGAACTGGCCAAAGGACAGCACCTTGCGCGGGATGTACAGCACAAAGGTGAACAGCAACGTGAAGAACGAGCCGAGCACCAGCGCGGTGGAGGAATCGCAGTTTGCGAATGCCTCGACAATGTTCGCGCCGTCCAGAATGCCGCCGGTGTACAGCATGCCCGCAATGCAGAGCACGATCAGTACGCTGATCGGCAGGATCAGGTCGTAAACCTTGCCCGAGCCGGCTACAACGTGAGTCTCCTCAATCAGAGAGAGATCGTCATCCTTATGCGCGAGCTCGTACTTTTTCATCGGGCCGAAGTCGAAATCAGCAGCCATCAGCCAGATGAGGAACGCCAGCGTGAGCAGCGCGTACAGGTTCAACGGGATGGTCTTGAGAAGCCGTCCAGCGTGCTCGATTCCGGCAGGGACGAGCCGACCGCCGCCGCCCACGAGGAGATCGGCGCGATGATGCAGACCGGAGCCGCCGTTGCATCGATGATGTACGCCAGCTTTGCCCGGGAAATGCTGTACTTGTCCGTCACCGGGCGCATGACCGTGCCGACGGTGAGGCAGTTGAAGTAATCGTCCACGAAAATGAACATTCCGAGGAACGAGGTCGCAAACGACGCGCCGCGCCGGCTGCGGATGGTCTTGACCGCCCACTCACCGTATGCGCGTGACGCGCCCGATTTTGTGATGAGCGATACCAGAATACCGAGCAATACAAGGAAGATACAAATATTGATATTATCTCCCAATTTACTGCCCATGATGGTGAAAGTCGTCTCGACGGCTTTCAGCGGATGGAAGCCCGTATAGAGCAGCGCACCCGAAAGAATACCGATCATCAGCGAGGAGTAAACCTCCTTCGTAATCAGTGCAAGCGCGATTGCGATGATCGGCGGCAGCAGTGTCCAAACAGTTGCCGTAACGTCCATTCCTTATTTCCCCCTTATACACAGACAAATCGTGTCCGCAATTCCATTCTATTTTATATGGATTTAACCGGATTTACAAGTGCTAATCCTGTTTTTTCCGTCCGAAAGGATATTTTTGTGCAACTTGCAATGGTTTAACGTCATAAATCGTGTTTATAGCGACACCATTCTGCAATCACCTGCCGCCGAAGTGCCAGCACGCCCGCCAGATTAGGCAGCGCCATCAAGCCGTTGAACGTGTCGCTGAGCGCCCACACCGGCTCAAGCCGCATCATACAGCCCGCTACCGCCGCCAGAAGAAAGGCCGCCTTGTAGACCGGAATTACCCGCTCCCCCATCAAATAGGCCGCTGCACGCTGCCCGTAATACGACCAGCCGAGCAGGGTCGAGAATGCAAACAGCGCGAGCGACACCGCAACGAAGCCCCCGCCGAACCGTCCGAATACGGTGGAGAACGCCTCTGCGGTAAGCTGTGCACCGGTTGTCAGCTGAGAAAGCAAAGGCGTGCCGGACGCGAGCGCGTAGCGGCTTACGTCGTATACCCCGCTCGTGAGAATGACGAACGCGGTGACGCTGCACATCACAATCGTGTCGAAGAACACCTCAAACACCGCCCACATTCCCTGTTCACACGGCTCCCTTGCGTCTGCGGCGGCATGCACCATGACGGACGAGCCCAGTCCGGCTTCATTTGAAAATATGCCGCGCGACACCCCCGCCCGGACGGCCTGCGTCATGCCGTAGCCGAGCACGCCGCCCGTGCCTGCCCTTGTATCGAACGCCATCGAGCAAATCTGCGCGAACGCCTGCGGCAGATTCGCTCGATGCACCCACAGCACAACGACCGCGCCGCCCATGTAGAACAGCGCCATGAACGGCACGAGTGTTTCCGTCACGCGGGACAGCCGTTTGAGGCCGCCGAGAAGCACCGCGCCGAGCAAAACCGCTGTCACCGCGCCGACGATCCCGCTCGGTATGCCGAACGAGCCGGAAAGTCCCTGCGCGATTGAGTTGCACTGGCTCATGTTGCCGATACCGAACGATGCCAGCACGCAGAACAGCGCAAAGGCTCCCGCCAATAGCGGACTGTGCAGACCGTTTTTCAGGTACAGCATGGCTCCGCCGCGCCAGCTGCCGTCCGCTCCCCGCTCGCGGTAGAGCATCCCGAGCGTGTTCTCCGCAAAAGCCGTCATCATGCCGACAAAGGCGCTCACCCACAGCCAGAGCACCGCGCCCGGACCGCCGAGCGTCAGCGCGGTTGCCACGCCCGCGATGTTGCCCGTGCCGACCGTCGCGGCAAGTGCGGTGCACATGGCCGCAAACGGAGAAACGCCGCCGCTTGTCCGTCTTGCGGCACCGGTAAAGCAGGAAAACAGCGTTTTCCGCAGCCAGAGCGCACAGTACCGCACCTGAAAAACTCCGGTCACCGCCGTGAAGTACAATCCGGTGCCAAGCAGCAGAATCAGCATGGGCGCGCCCCATATCAGGCCGCGCAGCCGCTCATTTACTTGTAAGATATTGTCCATCGGCATCCCACCTCTCCCCTGTTCCGCATTATATGAACCGGATTTCAGTGGCAGAACGCCCATAATTACTCATTTCTAACGACTAATTCCTACTTCAAATAACAGAAAGCCGCCCGGACAGGCGGCTTTCTGTTATTTGCGAAATTATTCCATCATACCAACGCAGTCGAAGTACGGCTTCTCTGCGATCTTGTCCTTATTCTCCTTGAACAGCGTGTGACCGAGTGTGATGACCAGATAATCTGCCTTGAGAACCTCCTCGAACGATACGTTCGGGATGTTCTGCACCTCAGTGTCCTTGGCGAACGGCTCGCACGCGATAACCTTTACGCCCTTTCCCTGCAGGATGTGGCACAGCTCGATAGACGGCGACTCACGCAGGTCGTCAACGTCCGGCTTATAGGACAGGCCGAGCACGCCGACCGTGTCGGTTACCTTCTTCATCTTTGCTACAACCTTGTCAGCGACGAAGTGCGGCTTGTTCTCGTTGCGCTCGCGTGCCGCAAGGATAACCTTTGCCTCCGCCGGGAACTGCTCGTAGATAAACCACGGGTCAACTGCGATGCAGTGGCCGCCAACGCCGACACCCGGGGTCAGGATGTTAACGCGCGGATGGCAGTTTGCCAGCTTGATCAGCTCAAAAACGTCAATGCCCATCTTGTCGCAGATGACGGACAGCTCGTTTGCGTAAGCGATATTGACATCACGGAAGGTATTCTCGGTCAGCTTGCACATTTCGGCGGTCAGGTCGTCGGTCTTGTGAACGACACCCTTCTCAAGCACCTTCTCGTAGATGGATGCCGCCATTTCAGCAGCCTCCGGCGTGCGGGCGCCGACGATGCGGTCATTGTTCTTCAGCTCGTACATCATGTTGCCCGGGATAACGCGCTCCGGACAATGTGCAACGTGAATCTCATTCATCGGGATGCCGGATTCCTCGCTCAGTACGCGTGCGAGCATCTCGGAGGTGTGCGGCGGCACGGTGGACTCCAGAATGACCAGATTGGACGGCTCGAGCACCTTGCCTGCCATACGGCCTGCAGACTCTACAAAGCGCAGATCGGCCTTGTGGCTGCCGTTCTCGTCCTTGAAGAACGGCGTCGGCACCGAAATATAAAATACATCGGACTTGCCAAGCTCTTCGGAAAAATGCAGATGACCGTGTGCAACAGCCTTTTCAAATGCTTCCTGCAGACCCGGCTCTACAATATGGATATGACCGCCCTGCAGGGTTTCGATAGTCTTTTTGTTTACGTCAAAGCCGCAGACCTCAAAACCAGCCTCAGCCAGCGTGATCGCCGTCGGCAGGCCGATATAACCCAGTCCCATGACAGTAATTTTCATAATTTTCGTACCTCGTTCAGCATAATCTTCTTACATTATACCACTTTTTTCACGGAATTCAACGTAGTGTTTGAATTTTCACCGAAAAGAGTCTATAATGATACTATCGTTCGTTTATGCAAGTATCATAAACGGCTGTCGGAACCTTTTATCTTCCGATTACATATACTGCTTTATACCCCTAAAGTTTGGAAGGGATACTATGATTTTTAAGGGATTGCTTGAAGATGCACGCTCGATCCGGGACCGCGACCCGGCAGCACGCACCACACTGGAAGTTGTTTTGCTCTATCAGGGTTTTCACGCCCTGTTTTACCACCGTCAGGCGCACTGGCTGTACAAACACAAGCATTTCTTTCTTGCGCGTGCGCTGTCGCAGTTTGCGCGGCATATGACCGGTATTGAGATCCACCCGGGCGCAAAGATCGGCAAACGCCTGTTTATTGACCACGGCATGGGCATCGTTATCGGTGAAACCGCTGAGATTGGTGACGACTGCACGATTTACCACGGTGTAACGCTCGGCGGTACCGGTCACGACACCGGCAAGCGTCACCCGACCATCGGCAACAACGTGCTCATTTCGACCGGCGCGAAGGTTCTCGGACCGTTCAAGGTGGGTGACAACAGCCGCATCGGCGCGAATGCTGTCGTACTGCAGGAGGTTCCGCCGGATTCCACGGTTGTCGGCATCAAGGCGCGCGTCGTTAAGATTGCCGGTCAGCGTGTCGGTCCGTCTCCGGCGTATGCGCTCGACCAGATCAACCTGCCGGACCCGCTTGCACAGGAGCTGTGCCGTCTGCAGAACCGTGTTTACGCCAACGAGCAGAAGCTCAAAAAGGAAGAGGAACGCGAGCGCGAAGCCGACAAATAATACACATAAAAACAAGCCCTTCGGTGCAAACTGTCACCGGAGGGTTTCTTTTATGAAAATTTCAGTGAAATATGCGGTCACAGGTGCTCTTTCCGGTGCAGCAAACGGATTTTTCGGGGCAGGCGGCGGGTTATTTCTTGTACCGCTGCTGATTTCCTGGTGCGGCATGGAGCAGAAGCGCGCGTTTGCGACCTCAGTCGCGGTAATTTTCCCGCTGTGTGCGGTCTCGGCGGTCATTTACTGGCTGAAGGGTGGTCTGCCGATTGCTCAGGCGGTGCCGTATCTGCTCGGCGGCGCGGCAGGCGGCGTGCTGGCCGGAAAGTTATTCGGCAGGGTAAAGGCAGACTGGCTGCGCCGTGCTTTCGGCGTGCTGATTCTCTACGGCGGCATCCGTGCCGTCCTGCTGCTGTGAGCGCGATACTTGCGGTCGCAATCGGTCTGCTGACCGGTATTTTAAGCGGCTTCGGCATTGGCGGCGGCTCACTTTTGCTGCTGTATCTGACACTTTTTGAAGGGGCAGGGCAGTATCAGGCGGGCGGCATCAACCTGCTGTATTTTCTCTCGTGTGCGCCTGCAGCGCTGATTTCGCACCGCAAAAACGGACTCATCGAAAGGGAAGCGATCAAATGCTGCGTACCGGCAGGCGTGGTGACGTCCGTGCTTTCGGCGCTGCTTGCCGCAAGAGTGGACACCGACCTGCTGCGACGTGCTTTCGGCGTGGTTTTACTCTATATTGGCGTAAAAGAGACCTTTTTGCGCAAAAAATAACACCTTCTTCACATTTCGTGAAGAAGGTGTTAGACTGTCGCGAAACTACTGTTTCGCCGACAAGCAGGAACGGACCGTGGGCCGTTCCAAAGTCGTTCAAAAGTTCCTATACAGAAACTTTT
>OLVW01002351.1_pt1 | contig 13913 bp, 8 predicted proteins | sample 1673301 | NCBI WGS metagenome assembly OLVW01 (sample SAMEA3178941, study PRJEB25190) | human gut metagenome
GGTATAACACACTAGACTTTCCTGCGGAAAATCGTGTGCCAACAGGGATGCTCGCGCCCCTATTGGAAACCCAGCGGCAAAAGGAATATTCCCTTTGCAATCCCTCATTTTCTTCGCAGGCGCATATGCAAACTGCAAAAATGCAGCTTGGAACACCTGCTCAGAAAACGCAAAAACGCTACAGATTTCATCCAACAATCTGATGAAACCTGTAGCGTTTTATTATAACGCACTCATAAGTATTCTGAGAGAATTCGTGCGTTACGTGATCGCATCCGCGCTGCAATTCTCAAGATGCGCATCTGTGTTTTGGCAATAATTTTTACAGCTGGGCATCTGTCGGTCGCCTTAAGCGATCATACACAACGCCGATTAGAAGATCTCGAACTGTATCACCGAATTTTGCATCGTCCAGAACTCTTTCGCAGAACTGTTGATTCTGTGCCATACGTCCAATGACAACATCCATAAAAGCGTCGTTAAACGGGAAGCGGAAATGCTCTTGAGAATTGTTGCGCGCTTGGATACGCAATTCTTCGTTGGCATCCATGTCAGAAACAATCTGCTCCAGAACCTTATCAATGTTGGTGAACTCAGTGCCGAACTTCTCATTAATCTTATCGATCAACTCAGATAGCGGTGCCTTTTCTTCTTCCAGCTTTGGTTTGCCGGGATGAATTTTATTGGGCAGAGGATCGCTCTGCTCCAATGCTATGGAACCTTCGAAAATTTTCTGAACTCGATAATATTGCAATGCAACTTCATCGTCCAGAAACACCTGTCCACCACCCTCACGCTTCGGCAGCTTATTTTGCAGGAACTTGGCATAGGCGTGGAATTTATGGAGGTCTGCATCATCCAGCCGGATAATATTTGTTAGGAATGTATAGGCGCGGACAAACTTAGTCAGTGTAGATTTGAATTCTTCCTGCTCGTTTTCATCCAATCCTTTGTATCGATCCACAGCAGGGTCGAGGAAGCTATTGAGGATGCCAAAGTCCATATTGCCCTGTTTTTTGCCGGGCTTGAAAAATACCTTTGCAAAAGATTCAATCTCACTTGCCCAGTAGACTCGGAATTCGTCCAGTTTGGATTTTAGTTCATACACAATATTTGCGTCAGTGGTTTCTTCGATGGTAGTTTCCTCGTAATACGGGGCAAATGCCGCACGGATATCTTCTGCTGAATTTACAAAGTCCAGCACAAAAGTATCTTCTTTACCAAAGCAGGTTCGATTCAGGCGTGAAAGGGTCTGTACAGCCTTTACGCCGCTGAGCTTTTTATCCACAAACATGGTATGCAGCAGCGGCTCATCAAAGCCGGTCTGGTATTTTTCTGCTACCAACAGCACCTGGTATTCACCGCCGTGGAACTTCTCTGGCAATTCACTTTCCTTAATACCATTTAGACTGACTTCGGTGTATTCCTCGCCGCCGTCACGCACAGTACCAGAGAAAGCAATCAGGATTCCAAGCTCGTTTTCATAGCCCATCTTCTTGATATACCGCTGGAACTCCTGATAGTAGCGAACGGCGTGCAAACGGGAACCAGTGACAACCATGGCCTTAGCCTTGCCGCCAATCTTGTTCTTGGTGACGGTACGGAAATGCTCTACAATGATCTGCGTTTTTTGTGCTAAATTATGCGGATGCAGGCTCAGGAATTTGCCCAGAGCCTTGTTTGCCTTACTCTTTTCATAGCGAGGATCATCCGCAATCTTCTTGCCTATCTTAAAGTAGGTGTCATAGGTCACATAGTTTTTCAAGACATCTAGGATAAAACCCTCCTGAATTGCTTGCTTCATAGAGTAGATATGGAACGCCCGAGGAATTCCGTTTGCATCAGGCGTACCGAACATTTCCAGAGTCTTTGCCTTGGGTGTTGCGGTAAATGCAAAGAAGGACAAATTTGTCAAACGGCCGTGAGTGGCCATTTCCTTGGTGATCTCATCCTCGCTATCAGACTGTTTATGCTCCTCTTTGGCTTCTTCGTCGGCAACCTTCTGAAGCTGTTCTTCTTCGGTCAGCCCTTCTGTATCGCCCAGAATTGCTTTCATCTTTTTGCTGGCTTCGCCGGTCTGTGAAGAATGCGCCTCATCAACGATGATGGCAAACCGTTTTCCACTCAGATCGTCCACTTTTTCAAGAATGAATGGAAACTTCTGAAGTGTGGTGATGATAATCTTCTTGCCTGTGTTCAGAGCGTCCGCCAGCTGAGAGGCATTATTGTCAATCTTAACTACAACGCCTTCCACGTGTTCAAACTGATAGATTGTATCCTGTAGCTGCTTGTCCAGCACCAGACGGTCAGTAATCACGATAATGCTGTTGAATATTACTTTATCATTTTTATCGTGCAGATTGGACAGGTGGTGTGCCAGCCAGGAGATGGAATTGGATTTACCGCTGCCTGCGCTGTGCTGAATCAAGTAGTTACGTCCGGTGCCATGCTCGTATACATCGGCAACCAATTTGCGAACAACATCCAACTGATGATAGCGTGGGAAGATCATTACGGACTTCTTGGGATTCTTTTTGTCCTCCTGAAGATGGATAAATCGCTGAACGATATCCAGCAAGCTGTCCTTCTGCAGCACTTCGTCCCACAAATAGGAAGTGCGGTATGTTCCACTGCCAACGGGATTTCCCTTGCCACCATTATTGCCTTTGTTGAATGGCAGAAAGTATGTATTGATACCGTCCAGCTTGGTGGTCATCCATACTTCGTCGGTATCTACAGCAAAGTGAACCAGGCACCGGGATTTGAAAGAAAGTAGCAGCTCTCGAGGATCACGATCTTTCATGTACTGATGCTTTGCATTTTCGACGGTCTGACCGGTCGCCGGATTTTTCAATTCCAAAGTTGCCACTGGCAAGCCGTTGATAAATAATACGACATCAATAGAGTTTTCGTTTTTCAGACTGTAATGTACCTGCCGGGTAATGGAGAGAATATTTTTCTCATAAAGTGCCTGACTGGTCTGATTCATACCGCTGGCAGGTTTAAAGAAACACATGGAGAGCTTTGCCGGAGCATCCACGATGCCGTGGCGAAAAACGTACAGCATACCATGGGTATCCAAATCCCGGTACAGCTTTTTTAGAAAGCCGGTTTCTACGTCATCGCCATGCTTCTTGCATAGTTTGGCCCATTCCGCCGGCTGGCTCTCTTGGAGAAAACGGAACAGCAGCTTCGTATCAACGGCAAACTCCCGATTATAGTCACGAGGATTGCCCTTGATGTATCCGCCGTGGTCAAGCAGGCTGTACTCGATTTCTCGCTCGAATGTAATTTCCTTGGTTTCGATTGCCATTACTGACCACCCCCTTATTTTTTGTTCTTAATGTTTTCTCCAACCTTTTTAATTTCGCCGGTCATTTTTTCTTGCTGTTTTTCGATTGCTTCAAGTGTCTTGCCTATCTTTTCAAAATAGCGAGAATCTGACTCATTAAGCTTGATAGCATTTTTCTGAATTGTAATATCCACATCAAACTCGGACGAAGTTTTCCCCATTGTTAGAACGACGGGAATTGTCGTTGTATCTCCAGTCACTTTTATTCTTTCAGCAAATGCAATTTTTTGATCTGATGCGTGGATGAAATAGGCAACTGGAATCAAATAATCCTCACCAGGCTTCAGAAAAGGAATCGTGCCAAAATCTACACTTTGAATTTTCACACCGATATTCTGTGCCACAGAATTACCGTAGTTATACACTTCGATATATAGATTGCTATTACCGCTTGCAGCAGGTTTTTCAATGCTTTTGCAAAAAAGCTTTGTAGACTGTTTGGTTTGAAAAAAATATGTTTTTGCTGCAAAAATCACAAGACCAATAGTCAAAACAATGAAAGCAACATAATAAATGAGTTCCCACTGCTCGGTACAAAGCCACAAAAAGTAATAATTACTCATCCTACTGCCACCTTTCCAGTTACCACCTCGGAGATAATGCTTTGACGGTATTCCTTTAGCTTTTCAATCTGCTCGGTAACATCAGCAATGATGCTGTCAATTCGTGCGGTTTTCTTATTCAAATAGTCAGCAATCTCTTTCTGCTCATCCATTGGAATCAAGGGGAGAGGAACCTGCACAAAGTTCGAAAATCTCAAATCTTGACCATCACGGATAAAGTTTGCCGTGCGCTGCAATGCCTGAATATATCGTGGAGACTTAAACAACCACTTGAAATACTCCGGTTCTACACCCGCTTTAGGCTTCAGAACGATGTAATGCCATGTGATGCACCCTGGAATATAGCTGATCTCCAGCCCGCCTTGAAAGCTGCGCAGACTGATTATGAAATCGTTGGGTTCAACGTGCTTCCAGTTTTCCAGTCCTTTATCGGCCAAAACAATTTTATAGCTTTGCTTCTCCATATAATCTTCTTGAGAGATAATGCCATACTTTTGGCTGGCAGTCAGCTGAACATCTGTTTCATGGCGGGTTTCTTTGCTCTGTGCAAACAATGCTTTTGCAGGGACAACCGACCAATGAGAGGGGATATACCCAAGCCATTCAATACCGCTATCTTTCAGTTGGCAAGTAGTATTTATGCCATTTGTTATAGCTGAACATATTATAGAGGTTCGGCTTTCCTGTAATAATTCAGACAGATGCAGCTTATTCTCGATACAAACGTCGATCTTCTTAATTACTTCGTTTAGGTAGGACACAATTTTATCTTGTGTCGTTAATGGCGGCTTAGGCAATCCGAGCGTACCGAGTTTAGTTCTGCTAATTCGCTGCATAGTAGTTCCTGCAGCCAGTAATTTCGCTTCTTCTGCATAACGTGAGGTATTCATGCAGTAAACAAGATACTGCTTGTTCCATTCAATGTCAGGGCGCAAGACAACGTTATCTACAGCAACAACATATTTATCATATGTATCGGGTACAATACAGGCACGTGCAATTGGCTCGTTAAGTCTCGAAATCAAAACATCGCCTGGTAGTACTGTCAAACAATTTAGTCTTGAAAATGATTTCTCAGAAATAAAGCTGTCACCTTGTTCTTTATATTCGCCGGCACCAACATTGCCTGTTGTCAAATATCTAATTCCTTCACTCTCTATAATTTCGCTATTAATCCAGTCACCATCCATAAAAATTGAGTTGTTCTCTAATGCAAGATATTTTACCTTGCTGACTTTCCACTCAGAAGGAATCTGACCGATCCACCGTATGCGACAGCTTTTATAGCTCATATACTGCTTCATCTTTCTAAGACCTCCGCTAAACTCGCTTGGATACGTCCCTCCAAAACCTTGATTTCTTCCATAATTACGGAGCTGTCACGCAGCGGAGTGAACTTATAGAAATAGCGGGTAAAGGGAATTTCATAGCCGATCTTAGTCTTGCTCTCGTCAATCCAGGCATCAGGAACAAACGGTAGCACCTCACGGCGGAAATATTCGTGGATGTCTTCCTTCAGCGGCACCATCTCGTAGTCACGAAGGGAGGCGTCCGCTTTTTTGTTGCCCTTACGGTCGATGACTGGGGTACCATCCTCGTTCAGCAAAGGACGCTCTACAACGATTTTCCGATAGCCAAAATCATCATTGTCCAAATCCATGTAATTTTCGTCCGGTTCATAGGTGCTGTACAGACGAACAATTTCTGCTCGGTTTTCCGGGCTGATCATATTTCGTTTATTGCCCAGTCCTTTACGCATCTTCTCATAGAAACCGGCACCGTTGATCAGACGCACCTTGCCCTTTCTGCGAATCTCTTTACGATTGGTGAGAATCCAAATGTATGTGGTAATTCCGGTGTTATAGAACAGCTGGTCAGGCAGGCCAATAATGGCCTCCAACAGATCGTTTTCGATGATCCAGCGGCGGATCTCGCTTTCACCACTGCCAGCATCGCCGGAAAACATGGGAGACCCATTAAAGACGATCCCGATGCGGCTGCCGCCATTCTCCGGAGCATTCATTTTGGAGATCAGATGCTGTAGGAACAAGAAAGAGCCATCAGAAATACGGGGCAAACCAGCGCCAAAACGACCACTATAGCCTTTGTTTTTAGCTTCGTCCTTGATAAATTTTTCAACTTTCTTCCATTCCACGCCAAAGGGCGGATTGCTCAGCATATAGTCGAAGGTCTGTCCCTGAAAACCATCTTCATTAAAGCTGTTGCCCAGAACAATTCGGCTATTGGTGTTTCCCTTAAGGATCATGTCAGAGCAACAGGTGGCATATGTTTCGGGATTCAATTCTTGACCAAAGGGGATCACTCTGGTAGTGGCGTTCAATGCCTGCATCTTATTCTGAGCCACAGAGAGCATACCGCCCGTACCGCAGGCAGGATCAAGAATGGTGATAACCTTGCCATCGGTGGTGGCGATTTCGTCCATATCAGGATCAAGCAGTACTTCCACCATCAGCTCAATGACCTCACGAGGCGTAAAGTGCTCACCGGCAGTCTCGTTCGATTGTTCAGAGAACCGGCGGATCAGTTCTTCAAACATATAGCCCATTTCCAGATTGTCAATCTGGGTGTCGCTCATATCGATCTCGGCAAACCGCTGTACAACCAAGTACAGCAGGTTTGCACGGGAAAGCTTGTCAATTACACCGAAGATTTCAAAGTTATCCATGATCTCACGGACATCCTCGGAGAAACCATTTATGTAATCACGCAGGTTCGCTTCTATGGCATTACTGTCATCCATCAGCTTTTCAAAATCAAACTGGCTGATGTTGTAGTAGTCGTGACCGGTCGTACGCTTAAAAATAGGTCGTTTATTGCTGACAGTCAGCGTTTTATTTGCTTCCAGAATTCTTGCTTTGGAAGGGGCCAGCACGCAGTCAAAACGGCGCAGGACAGTAAATGGCAGAATTACCTTGCCGTATTCGCTTTGCTTAAAATCACCACGGAGCAGGTCTGCGATACTCCATATGAAATTTGCTTGTTCGTTAATGTTCATCAGATATCTGCTCCTTCTTCTCTGAGCCGTAAATACCGCTCGTATGAGATAACAACGTTTTGCGGCTTGTTTTGCTTGTTGACGATCAGAACCTTATCCCGTTCTTTCACTTCCTTAAAAATGCGTGATGCCTGACCTTTCTGAAAACTTGTAATCGCTTCATAATCAGGATTCACATTGGAAGATGCCCTCCTTTTTGCCACAAAACCACCTCTTTTCGACGAAATCTGTCATCGTCATTATAGCACGAAATCATTACTTTTAGCAAGTTAAAAATCTATATAAAAGTAATGACTTTTTGTAATTGATAGAGAGCGCTTAAAATTACTTCCGACTATGTTTCTCCATTTCAATCGGTCGTGTGACTGTACAATATCGGAACCGGATCAGAGCAAAGCAAAAAGCCATCAGCGCTGACACCTTGCAGTGCCAATGTTGATGGCTTTATGCTAATCTATGAACTTAGGTGGTTTACCTAGCTTCCAAGACACTTTCAGATTTGATTTCAATTGAAATTATGCTATCGTCAGTAAATTTCAGTTTAGAGCAGACAGTAAAACTAGCAGAAAATCAATTGTTCTATGTGTGTTACCTTAAATCATCCCGAAGTGCTTTAATGCCTCCGTAATTGCCTTTTCCTTCTCCGGCGGGCATTGTGGCTGCCTGGTATCCTCGGATTTCGGTTTATTGTAGTTCTCGCGCTCAATGATGCCGTACTTCTGCTTCACCTGTGCGATATAGAGGTGGCTGACCTTCAGTCCGGTATGCTCGAAAACGTATTCCCGGATTTCCTCGTAGGTTGCTTTACTCTCTGCCGAAGTCAAATCCAGCTCGTCCATCTTCACTTCGATCTCGATATGTTCCTTGCTTTGAAGTTTGGACAATAAACATACCGTCTCCACATGATCCGCCCTTGGGAACATGTCCACTGCGCAGGCGCGCTGGGCGGTGTAGCCGAGGTCTGCTAAGCGCTTCACGTCGCGCGCCATGGTCGCGCTGTCGCACGAGACGTACACGACCCGCTGCGGCTGCATCTCGGCGATGCTCTCCACCACGTCGGCGGCCAAGCCCTTGCGCGGCGGGTCGACGGTGATGACGTCGGGGCGCAGGTTTTCGCGCGCGAGCTTTTTTGCCACATCGGACGCATCGCCGCAGAAAAACTCCGCGTTTTTAACGCCGTTGCGCGCGGCGTTTTCGCGCGCGTCGTCGATGGCCTCGGGGACGATCTCCGCACCGAGGACTTTCTTCGCGTGATCCGACAGTGCGAGCGTGATCGTGCCCGCGCCGCAGTAGAGGTCGAGCACCGTCTCCTGCCCCGTGAGGCCCGCAAATTCGATGGCTTTCGCGTAGAGCCGCTCGGCCTGTACGCGGTTGACCTGATAAAACGACGGCACACTCAGCCGGAACGTCTTGCCGCAGAGCGTATCCTCAAGCCGGTCGCTCCCCCAGAGCGTGCGGTAGCGGTCGCCAAGGATAACGTTGCCCTTTTTCGTGTTCGTGCCCAGCACGATGCCGGTGCACTTCGGGCACGCATCGCGCAGGAGCGTGACAAGCCGGTCTTCTTTCGGCAATTTATCTCCGTTCACGAGCACGCAGACAAGGCTCTCCCCCGCCGCGTTCGAGCGAATGTAGAGATGGCGGACAAGGCCGCGGCCCGTCTTTTCGTCGTAGCCCGCGACGCGGCAGGACTGCATATATTCGCGCAGCGCCTCCGCCGCGGCGGCGGCCTCGGGCTTGACCAATAAGCAGTGCTCGCACTCGATGACCTCGTGCGTGCGGGCGCGGTAAAAGCCGACCGCGCCGTCCTTCGACACGGGGTACTGCGCCTTGTTGCGGTAGTGCAGCGTGTCCTGCGCGCCTAAAATTTCTTCGACGGTCACATCACTGCCGCCGATGCGGGACAAATTGTCCTGCACGCGCTGCTTTTTCAGCCGCAGCTCTTCTTCATAGCGGATGTGGCGGTACGTGCAGCCGCCGCAGCGCGGGAAGTACGGGCAGTCCGGCGTGATGCGCTCGCTCGACGGCTCGATCACCTCGAGCACTTTGGCAAAGGCGACGCTCTTGAGCGTCTTTAAGATGAGCACGCGGCACTTCTCGCCGCGCAGCGCGCCGTGGACGAACACGACGCGCCCGTCGATGCGCGCAACGCCCATGCCGCCCTCGCCATAGCCCTCGATGGTGACGGTATGCTCCTGATTTTTGGCAAGCTCCATCGTCTTCTCCTCTCAGAAAAGGTACTTCGCGCTTTTATCGCGCGAAGTACCTTTTGTTGTGTATCTCAAATCACTCGCGGAAGCGCTCGATCAGGCTGATGATCTGGCCGGTGAGCGCAGAAATGTCCTTGTTGGGTCTGCCCTTGCAGCGCTTGGCAAACTCAAGCAGCGACTCCGCTGCCGCCACGAGCTTGGCGTAGAGGTTGTCGGCGCGGGACTTCTGCGCCGTGCGCTTGCGCTCGGAAACGTAGCCCTCGCTGACCATTTCGTTCGCAGCGAGGTCGTAGCACTCGGTAAACTTGGCCGCGTGCGCATGGAAGCCGAGGGAATTGAGCTCTTCGGCAAACACGGGCGCAACGTCCTCGTCGCCGTGGACAACAAACACGTGCGTCGGCTTCGGGTCGAATGCCTTGATCCACTGGACGAGATGATCGTGATCGGCGTGGGACGACAGGCCCTGAAAGTTGACGATTTTCGCCTTGACGGCGATCTCCTCGCCGAAGAGCTTGACCTTTTCAACGCCGTCGAGCAATCTGCGGCCCAGCGTGCCGGGCGACTGGAAGCCGACGAACACGACCGCGCTGTTCGCGCGCCAGAGGTTGTGCTTCAAATGGTGGCGGATGCGGCCGGCGTCGCACATACCGGAGGCGGAAATGATGACCTTGGGTGTCGTGTCCATGTTGAGCATCTTCGATTCCTCGCTCGACTCGACCAGGTTAAGGTTCGGGAAGGTGAACATGTGCGTGCCGTCCTTCACAAGCTCGAGCGCCTGCTCGTCGAGATAGCCGTGCAGGTCGCCGCAGAACACAGTCGTCGCCGCCTTGGCAAGGGGCGAGTCGATGTACACAGGGAAGTTCGGCGTCGACTTGACGAGCTTTTGATCCTTGATCTCGCGGATAAAGTACAAAAGCTCCTGCGTGCGGCCCACGGCGAACGACGGGATCACAACGTTGCCGCCCTTGCCGAGCGTTTCGTCGATGATCTCGGCAAGCTCGTCGGTATAGCTCCAGACCTCGGTGTGGTTGCGGTCGCCATAGGTCGACTCCATCACGACGTAGTCGGCCTTTTTGAGAAGCTGCGGGTCGCGGATAATGGGCTGGTCGACGTTGCCGATATCGCCGGAGAAGACGATCGTCTTGTGCACGCCGTTTTCTTCCAGCTCAAGCGTGATGGACGCGGAACCGAGCAGATGGCCCGCGTCGGTGAACACCGCGCTCACACCCTCGCAGAGGTCGACCTTTTCTTTATACTCGCAGGTCGTCACGTACTTGAAGACGTCCAGCGCGTCCTGCTCGGTGTAGAGCGGATCGACATGCTCGCGGCCCGCGCGCTCGCCCTTGCGGTTTTCGTACTCAGCGTCGCTCTCCTGAATGTGAGCGGAGTCGAGCAACATGATCTTCATCAAATCTGCTGTCAGGCGTGTCGTCAGGATGCGGCCGTGGAAGCCGTTTTTCACCAGCAGCGGGATGCGGCCCGTGTGGTCGATGTGCGCGTGGGTGACGAGCAGAATATCGATATTGCCGGGAGCGAAAGCGAGATAACGGTTGTCGAGCTCGTCGCGGCCCTGCTGTAAGCCGCAGTCGACGAGGATCTTCTTACCGTTTATCTCCAGGCAGTGGCAGGAGCCGGTCACGCAGCGGTCGGCCCCGTAAAAGTGCAGTTTCATGCGAATGTCCTCCTTAGATGAGAGATGAGAAAAAACTTCTTCCTTATGCTTCTGTCCTCCGCCGTCGGAGGGCGTTTCGTCGCTTTGTACTATCTTGCTTTGTATTTTACCACAGCGGCTATATAAAGTGCAAGCCATGCCTGACGCAGCGGCGGAATTTATTTACAATCCATTCATATTATACAGCAAATTTTCCTTTGCATATCGCGCAGAGGGATGCTATACTTGTAAGCGTGTCATTATGCTCCCACGAAAGGAAGTTTTGAATATGGGTTTCTTTAGTAAAATGTTCGGTTCCTACAGCGACCGTGAGCTCAAGAGCATCTACCCCATCGTCGACAAGATCGAAGCGATGGCGGACGAATACAAGGCGATGAGCGACGCGGAGCTGCAGGCCAATACGCCGGAGTTCAAGACGCGTCTGCAAAGCGGCGAAACGCTCGACGACATCCTGCCCGAGGCGTTCGCCACCGTGCGCGAGGCGTCCCGCCGCGTGCTGGGGCTGTACCCCTACCGCGTGCAGCTCGTCGGCGGCGTGGTGCTCCATCAGGGCCGCATCGCCGAGATGAAGACCGGTGAAGGCAAAACGCTGGTGGCAACGCTGCCCGCGTACCTAAACGCCCTGACCGGCAACGGCGTCCACATCGTCACCGTGAACGACTACCTCGCCAAGCGAGACAGCGAGTGGATGGGCAAAGTCCACCGTTTCTTAGGCCTCACGGTCGGCCTGATCGTCCACGACCTCACGAGCGAGGAGCGCCGCAAGGCCTACGCTGCGGACATCACCTACGGCACGAACAACGAGATGGGCTTTGACTATCTGCGCGATAACATGGCCATCTACGCAAGCGAGCTCGTCCAGCGCGGACATGCCTTCGCCATCGTCGACGAGGTCGACTCCATTTTGATCGATGAGGCGCGCACGCCGCTCATCATCTCCGGCATGGGCGAAAAGTCCACGGAGATGTATTCCCGCACGGAAAACCTTGTACGCGGCTTCCGCAAGAAGGTCATCGCCGAGAGCGACGACAAGGAAGAGGAAGACGTCAACATCGACGCCGACTACATCGTCGACGAAAAGGCCAAGACCGCGACGCTCACCGCCCGCGGCGTGAAGAAGGCCGAGGAATACTTCGGCCTTGAAAACCTCTCCGATCCCGAAAACTCCACCATCGCGCACCACATCAACCAGGCCATCAAGGCCCACGGCACGATGAAGCGCGATATCGACTATGTCATCAAGGACGGTCAGGTCGTCATCGTCGACGAGTTCACCGGCCGACTGATGTTCGGCCGCCGCTACAGCGACGGTCTGCACCAGGCCATCGAGGCCAAGGAGCATGTCGAGGTCGCGCGAGAAAGCAAGACGCTTGCGACCATCACGTTCCAGAATTACTTCCGCCTGTACGGCAAGCTCTCCGGTATGACCGGTACGGCGCTCACGGAGGAAGAGGAATTCGGCACGATCTACAACCTCGACATCATTGAAATTCCGACGAACCGCCCCATCGCCCGTATCGACGACCCCGATGTCGTCTACAAGACCGAGGCAGCAAAGTACCGCGCCGTTATCGAGCAGGTCAAGGCCTGCCATGCCAAGGGCCAGCCCGTGCTGGTCGGTACGGTGTCGATCGAAAAGAACGAAAAGCTCTCGTATCTGCTCTCCCGCGAGGGCATCAAGCACAACCTCTTAAATGCGAAGAACCACGAAAAGGAAGCCGAGATCGTCGCGCAGGCCGGTAAGCTCGGCGCAGTCACGGTCGCGACGAACATGGCCGGCCGTGGTACCGATATCATGCTCGGCGGCAACGCCGAGTACATGGCAAAGACCGATCTGCGCAAGGCGGGTCTCAGCGACGAGCTCATCGCCGAGGCGACCGGCTACGCCGAGACCGACAACAAGGAGATCCTCGACGCGCGCGATATGTTCGCCAAGGCCCTTGAAAAGCACCGCGAGGAGATCAGCGGTGAGGCGGACAAGGTCCGCGAGGCGGGGGGCCTCTTCATCATCGGCACGGAGCGCCACGATTCCCGCCGTATCGACAACCAGCTGCGCGGCCGTGCCGGCCGTCAGGGCGACCCGGGCGAGACGCGCTTCTACCTCTCGCTTGAAGACGATCTGCTGCGCCTGTTTGGCGGTGAGCGCATCACGAACCTGATGGAGCGCTTCAACCTCGACGAGGATACGCCGATTGAAAACAAGACGCTCTCCAAGGCGATTGAAAACGCGCAGACGAGCGTCGAGTCCCGCAACTTCCAGTACCGCAAGAGCACACTCGAATACGACGACGTGATGAACAAGCAGCGCGAGATCATCTACGGCCAGCGCAAGCAGGTGCTCGACGGCATGGACATCAAGCAGACCGTTTTGAACATGCTGAGAAGCAGCATCGAAAGTCAGGTCGCCTTCGCCTTCGGCGAGCACGACAAGACCGACGACGAGCACCGCGCCGACGCGCTCAAGAGCTGCGAGGGCACGTACTTCCCGCGCGGCGCTGTGGATGCTTCTTCCCTCTCCGGCCTTTCCGCCGACGATTTGACCGATCGCTTCTATGAAGCCGCTGAGAAGTATTACGAGGCCAAGGAGGCCGCCGTCACCTCGCCCATCATGCGCGAACTCGAGCGCGTGGTGCTGCTGCGCGTGGTCGACGAATACTGGATGGACCACATCGACGCGATGAGCGAGCTGCGTCAGGCCATCCGTTTACAATCCTACGGCAACAACAAGCCCATCGACGTCTACAAGCAGGAATCCCTCACGATGTTTGAGGACATGATCTCCGCCATTCAAGGCGACACGGTGCGCCGCATCTTCTCCGCCCGCATCAAGACCGAGGGCGAGGTCAAGCGCGAGCGCGTGGCCGACGGCATCGTCGCCTCCACCTCCGGCGACGGCACGGTGAAAAAACAGCCCCGCAAGGTCCAGAAGATCGGCCGCAACGATCCCTGCCCCTGCGGCAGCGGGAAGAAATATAAACAGTGCTGTGGGCGCTGATTGACCACTTGTAAGTGGTGGAACATTTCCCCCGCACCCGTGGGGGATACGGGAAAGGGGGCCATTCTCTCACGTGAGAGAATGGCCCCCTTGGACCCCCAAGAGAAC
>OLVW01002354.1_pt1 | contig 13885 bp, 10 predicted proteins | sample 1673301 | NCBI WGS metagenome assembly OLVW01 (sample SAMEA3178941, study PRJEB25190) | human gut metagenome
TCTGGGTAGTGCCTGCAATTCCGGTAACATTACTTGGAGCAGCAATTATCGTAGTATTTGGTTTCTTCTTTGCAACTGTATCCTCCCGTATGGTAGGTCTTGTAGGAAGTTCCAACAACCCGGTTTCCGGTATGGCTATCGCTACTCTTCTGATCGCTACATTTGCAATCAAGAGCTCCGGTAAAACAGGCATCGACGGAATGACAGCAGCGATCGCTGTTGGTTCTGTTATCTGTATCATCGCAGCCATCGCTGGTGATACTTCTCAGGACCTTAAGACAGGATACCTTCTTGGGGCAACTCCTAAGACACAGCAGATTGGTGAGCTGATCGGTGTTGTTGCTTCCGGTCTTGCAATCGGTGGTGTTCTGTATCTTCTGGATGCAGCATGGGGATATGGCGGAGCAGAAGTTCCGGCTCCTCAGGCAGGACTTATGAAGATGATCGTTGAGGGTATCATGGGAGGAAATCTTCCATGGGCACTTGTATTCATCGGTGTATTCCTTGCAATTGGTATGGAAATCTTAAGAATTCCGGTAATGCCTTTTGCAATCGGTCTTTATCTTCCAATCTATCTGAATGCAACCATCATGATCGGTGGTGTTGTTCGTATGTTTATGGATGGCAGAAAGAACGTTGATGAAAAAACAAAGAACGATCAGGTTACAGATGGTACACTGTACTGTGCTGGTATGATCGCCGGAGAAGGTCTGGTAGGTATTGCACTTGCTATCCTTGCAGTTGCTGGTATCAGCCTGGATGTATCCGGAGTTGTTAACTTTGGCAACATCGGTGGTGTTGTTCTCATGATTATCATGATCCTGACACTGCTGAAATTCTCCTTATGGAAAAAGAAAAAAGCCTGATGAAAAAACAGAGTAAAAAAAGCAAAAAACAAAATATGGATATCAACTACCTGGATCTAATTCCGGTGAGATCCGAGGAACTTCACTGGCACAAGGATATCAAGGGACGCGTGATTCTGGATGTGGAAAATACAGGATGGTTCAACAAGATTGCGCAGACTGTATTCAACAAACCGCAGTACACCAAGGTTCATCTGGATGCACAGGGAACTTTTATCTGGCCGCTGATCGACGGGAAACATACTGTCACAGAGATTGCGGCACTGGTGAAGGAAGAATTTGGGGAAGCAGCAGAACCGCTGTATCCGAGAATTATCAAATATTTCCAGATTGTTGAGAGCTATCATTTTATTAAATTTGCAAATATGCCTTCCAAATAGGGCACACTAAGAACGGGATACAGCCAACAGACGCTGTTCCCGTTCTTTTGGGTTACGGGATACTTTATTGAGATATAGCAGCAGAGAAAGGAGTACTTATGAAAATTGCTAGCAAGAAACCTTGGTATCTGGAATACATTCTTATTATAGTAGGAACCGGCCTTATGGCGACTGCGATCACTTCCTGTTTTGATGCTGCGGGAATGGTAACAGGAGGCTTTTCGGGTATTTCGATTCTGGTAAAGGCCTGGACAAAAGGACTGTATGGAAACGGAATTCCTCTTTGGATGACAAACCTTGCATTGAATATTCCATTGTTTCTTCTCGCTACGAAAATAAGAGGGTTTGCATTTGTAAGAAAAGCACTCATGGGCGATATTTCACTTACGATTTGGCTGGCAATTCTTCCGGCCTGGAAATTATCAGGAGATTTTCTTCTGGTTGCTTTGTACGGAGGCCTTCTGCAGGGAATTGGAATCGGCTTTGTATTTCTTGGTGGAGGAACTACCGGTGGTACGGACCTTCTGGCTGCAATCATTCAGAAATATCTGCGACATTATTCTATTGCACAGATCATGCAGTTTATAGATGGTGCGATAGTTGTTGTGGGTATGTATGTGTTTGGTGTGGAACGTGCTCTTTACGCGATCATTGCAGTATTTCTTGTTACAAAAGTGTCGGATGGTATCATTGAAGGTTTGAAGTTCTCCAAATCTGTTTATATTATTACGGACAAACCGGATGAGGTTTCAAGAATGGTCATGGAAGATCTGGATCGTGGAATTACCGGTATTTCTGCAAAAGGGATGTATTCCGGTGAGGACAAGCTGATGCTGTTCTGCGTAGTCGGAAAGAAGGAACTGGTACATTTGAAAGAGAAAATTGATGAAATTGATGAGAATGCTTTTGTCATTGTTGGGGATGCACGAGAGGTACATGGGGAAGGTTTTATAGAAAAATAGGAATTTTATACAAAAAAATGCAAAAAAATTAAGTTTTGGTCTTTCATTTTTGGTAATTTTATATTAAAATAACAGATAACGAAGGAAAGCTATGGGGAAAAAGGAGAAATACGCATAAAAAGGCGGGAAGGGATGTAAGCAGATGATATCAAATCAGGTACTACAGAATACACTAGAGGGATTAAAAGAAATATCCAGGACAGAATTCTGCATTATTGACACAGAGGGGAAAGTCCTTGCAACAACTTTTGCAGATTTTTCAATTCAGCCGGGGGATATACAGGCATTTGTGGAATCCCAGGCAGACAGCCAGCTTGTGAAGGGATTCCAGTATTTTAAAGTCTGTGATGACTACCAGCTGGAATATATACTTGTGGCACATGGTGACGATGAAGACACTTATATGGTTGGCAAGCTTGCAGCATTTCAGATCCAGAATCTGATCGTTGCATATAAAGAAAGATTTGACAAAGACAGCTTTATCAAGAATCTCCTTCTTGATAACCTTCTTCTGGTAGATATTTATAATCGCGCGAAGAAACTGCATATTGATGCAGATGTTCGTCGTGTTGTTATGATTCTGGAATTGCAGCAGGAAAAGGATCACAGTTCCATGGAGAGTGTGAAAAGTTTCTTTGGCGGCAAGAGCAAAGACTTTATCACAGCGGTCGATGAAAAGAGTATCATCATTGTTAAGGAACTGGAAGATGGCGAAGGTTATGCAGAGATGGATAAGCTTGCCCATGCGATTTTGGATACCCTTGGGCTGAACCAGAATGAAGAGACTCATATTGCATATGGAACGATCGTAAATGAACTGAAAGAAGTTTCCCGTTCCTATAAAGAGGCAAGAATGGCGCTGGATGTTGGCAAGATCTTCTTTGGCGAAAAAGATGTTATTGCTTACAGTTCGCTTGGAATCGGACGTCTGATCTATCAGCTTCCAATTCCGCTGTGCAAAATGTTTATCAAAGAAATTTTTGAGAATAAATCTCCAGATGATTTTGACGAGGAAACACTGGTTACTATTGATAAATTCTTTGAGAACAGCCTGAATGTTTCAGAAACATCCAGACAGTTGTATATCCACAGAAATACACTGGTCTATCGTCTGGATAAGTTACAGAAGAGTACCGGATTGGATCTTCGTGTATTTGAAGATGCGATTACATTCAAGATCGCACTGATGGTCGTACGTTATATGAAGTACATGGAAACGCTTGAATATTGATCGCACGTCGATATGAAAATTTTGTGAATTCAATAAAAATGCTTGCATTCCAGCATAATATATGTTACAACATTGTTACGAAATGTTAATAAACTATACCGCAGGATGCAATGAAATGCTGCCGGGGTTCTGGCAGCATTTTTTATGGAGTCCAGAGAGACATATTTGTTTTAGGCAGTTGCAGCACTTTTGGACCGGATATAGATAGAGGAGGATATTATGGAAACGATGATCGATCTGATTGATGTGACAAAATCGTATGGTAAAGGCCTTCCGGCTGTGAACCATGCTAATTTGCACGTAGATAAAGGAGAATTTGTTTTTGTAGTAGGAAGCAGTGGGTCAGGAAAATCTACACTGATCAAACTTCTTATGAAAGAACTTGATAGTACAAGTGGACAGATGATAGTCAGCGGTGAGCGTCTGGAGAAGATGAAACATCGTCGAGTTGCGAAATACCGTCGTAAGCTTGGTGTAGTATTTCAGGACTTCCGTCTTCTGAAAGACCGCAATGTATACGAAAACGTTGCATTTGCACAGCGTGTTATCGGGAGACCAACGCGAGTGATCCGCAGACGTGTTCCGGAGGTTCTTCAGGAAGTGGGACTTGCTGAAAAATACAAATCCTTCCCGGATGAGCTTTCTGGTGGTGAGCAGCAGAGAGTGGCGCTTGCCAGGGCACTTGTAAATCGTCCGGATATCCTTCTGGCTGACGAGCCGACCGGAAACCTGGATCCGAAGACTTCTGAAGAAATCATGAAGCTTCTGGAACAGATCAATGAGCGTGGTACGACTGTGCTTGTGGTAACACATAACAAAGAAATCGTTAATCAGATGAAGAAACGAGTGGTTACCATGCATGACGGTGTGATCATCAGTGATGAGAAAGAAGGAGGATATCATGAGGCCTAGTACAATCTGGTATACCCTCAAACAGGGTATCAAAAATATAAAAAGAAACTGGATGTTTTCCATTGCATCTATTCTGACCATGGCAGCCTGTATCTTTCTGGTAGGTGTATTTTATTCACTGGTAACAAATGTAGATAATATTGCACAGAAAGTAGAGCAGGAAGTTCCAGTCACTGTTTTTTTTGATGAGGGAACGACTGAAGAACAGATGCAGGAAGTCGGCAATCTGATCCAGGCACGTCCGGAAGTGGAACGAGTTGAGTTTGAATCAGCAGAGCAGGCATGGGAGAACTTTAAGGATAAATATTTCCAGGGATCTGATGCGGCAGAAGGATTTAAGGATGACAATCCGCTTGTCAATTCTTCAAACTATCATGTATACCTGAATCAGATCGAGAAACAGACAGAGTTAGTAAACTATATTCAGGGGTTGGAGCATGTGCGAGATGTTGAGCAGTCTGAACAGGCAGCAAATACGCTGGGAAGCTTTAACAAGCTGGTTTCCTATGCATCGATCGTGATCATTGCGCTCCTTCTGATCATTTCTATTTTCCTGATCAGTAATACCATTTCTGTTGGTATTTCTGTTCGTAAAGAAGAAATTGGAATTATGAAATACATTGGAGCAACGGATGCATTTGTCCGTGCACCGTTCCTTCTTGAAGGTATGGTCCTTGGAGTGATCGGTGCAGCGATTCCACTGGTAGCACTGTATTTCCTGTACAATAGTGTTGTTGAGTACATCCTGAATAAATTCAGTGTGCTTACAGGTGTGGTTGCTTTTATTCCGGTATGGCAGATTTATCAGATACTTCTTCCGATTGGACTTGCTCTTGGAATTGGCATTGGTTTCATTGGAAGTATGATGACAACAAGAAAACATCTGAGAGTGTAATTGTGAAAGTGCAAGGTGTGAAATAACCATCAGGGATCATATAAGTAAATAAAAGAAAAGCGGCATGGGACTTTAAGTTCTGTGCCGCTTATGTTATATTTAGATACCAGGGTTAAAGGCACGAAAATTAACAATACAACAGGAAAGGCAGTCGTAATGAAGCATAAAGAATACGTGACAGGAGTTGTGACAGGAGTTTTGGCTGCTGCACTTGCAGCAGGTGGGTTAAATTATGTACATCAGAATCAAAGTGGGAGTGTTCTGGCGGACTCAGCGCACGTAGAAAAAGTAGAATATCTGGAGAAACTGATCGATCAGGAATATCTGGGGGATGTTGATCAAGATAAACTGGCAGAGGGAATTTATGCAGGACTGATTTATGGCCTGGGAGATGTGTATTCCAGATATTATACAGCGGAGGAATATGCGCAGGAGACCGCAACAACAGATGGCTCTTATGTAGGAATAGGGGTATCTATCCAGAAAAATAAAAACGGTGGCGTACAGATTGCAGAGTGCTACGAGGGCGGTTCAGGTAAGAAAGCCGGACTGATCGTAGGAGATGTGATCACTGCGATTGACGATACCGATGTTACGGATATGGAACTCTCTGAGGTAGTCAGCCTGATCAAAGAAAATAAAGACAAAAACATTGTTCTGACCGTCCAGAGGGAAGATGAGGAGACACCTCTTCAGATCACTGTAGAAGTAACAGATGTGGAACTTCCAGCCGTATTCAGTGAAATGCTGGATGATGAGACCGGATATATCCAGATCACGCAGTTCACAGGCGTTGCACCACAGCAGTATAAAGATGCTTTTGTGGATCTAAAACAGAAAGGAATGCAGAAACTGGTAGTAGATCTTCGTGATAATCCAGGTGGACTTCTGACGTCAGTATGTGAGATATTGCGGGATATTCTTCCAGAAGGACTGATTGTTTATACTGAGGATAAGGATGGAAATCGGGAAGAAGAGACTTGTGATGGCAAAAATGAACTCCATATGCCATTGGCTGTTCTTGTCAATGAGAGCAGTGCCAGTGCTTCGGAAATTTTTGCCGGTGCGGTCCAGGATTATGGGATCGGAAAGATTGTCGGAACAACAACTTATGGAAAAGGCGTTGTGCAGGAGCTGAGACAGCTTCGTGATGGAAGCGCAGTGAAACTTACTGTTTCAAACTATTATACACCAAAAGGAAATTCTATTAATAAAGTAGGAATCAAGCCGGATATCGAGGTCAAACTTGCATCAGAACTGTTGAATAAGACGGAAATCAGTCATGAGGAGGATAACCAGCTGCAGGAGGCTTTAAAAACGCTGCAATAGATCAGTACGTAAGATAAAATTAACAAATTTAAAAAAAATGTAAAAAATACTTGCTTTTTATTCAATTATTTCTTAAAATATATAAAGGCTATTTTGTATAAGGAAGGGAATGATTTCATGAATAACACAGACAAGTACAAAAGAGACTTTGCCAGAGTCCTGACACTTCTTATGCTACTGGCTGCATTATTTGTAACAGACATTCCGGTAAGTGCAGATACGACAGACAGTGCCACTGTTTCAAGCATCAGTGCAGTTACCGAGAAGGCAGAGATAAAAGCTTCCAGCAATACAGCACTTAAGATCAGCTGGGAGAAATGCCCGCTTGCACAGGGATATGTGATCTACAGAAGAGAATCTACAAGAAAAGCATTCAGAAGAATAAAGAAAGTCAGCGCCAGCAGGACAAGCTATATTGATAAAAGACTGACCTCAAGCAAACCGTATCAGTATGCAGTGCGTGCGATACGTAAGGAAAATGGGAGATATGTATACAGCAGATATCTTATGGTAACAGGTGCTACACGTCCTGCAACCGTGAAGACAACGATCAAGGCAGCTTCCAGTTCAACGATGAAAGTGACATGGAAGAAGAGCTCGAGAGCAGATGGTTACCGTATTTACAGAAGACCTGCTGCCGGAAAATGGGTTCTGGTTGCTGATGTGGCCAAAAATCTGACTTCATATACAGATACAGGCTTGAATGCAAGTACGAAATATGTGTATACAGTACGCCCATATAAAAAAGGCGGTAATGTAAAATATATGTCAGCCGTGAAGCTGAGTAATAAAGCATCAACGCCAGCGGCACCCAAGGTTACGCCGTCAGGCGACACATCAAACAGTAGTGTTATGTCAAATACCAGGTTTACTGCAGCACAGAAGGATGTCATGAAAAAAATCCTCTATGCGGTGGAAACAGGTGGACAGGTTTATGGAAATCAGAAATATGGTGATTTCACAGAGGCTTTTACAAACAGCAGTACAGAGTACACGATCACAATTGGTGCAGGTCAGTGGTATGGTACAGAAGCACAGCGTCTTCTGAAACTGATTCATGCAACGATGGGAGAGGATGAGTGGAATAAGATCGATACAGGAAATCATTATGTATGGACAGCTGTATGTAATGAAGACTGGACAAAATATCGAATTCCCAAAAGCTCCTGGAGAGCAAGAGTTATTGTAAAACTGCTTCAGACAGATGCTGGAATCAAATGTCAGGACCAGCTGATGTATCAGCAGATCGACGAATATGAAGCAGAAGTACGGAAACTTGGTGTATCGGATCCACAGGCTGTAGGGATGTTTATCAACATCCGTCATCAAGGTGGATACGGAGCTGTTACGCGAGTCCTTGGAAAAACTGCAAAGCCGGTTAATCTGATCAATGTGTACAGAGCACTTGCCACAGATTCCGGTGGACAGGTAGGTACATATAAGACAAGGCAGGCAAAAGTATATCAGTGGCTGCTGACATACATGAAATAATAAGAGTACATCAGGGGCTGATCTCGCATGAGAGATCAGTCCTTTCTTTTTGTGAAAATCCATTGCGTATGGCAAGTGTAAAATGTTATAATGATATAGATTTTTTTGTAGAATGCAGGGAGAAAAGAAATGATTTTAACTGAAGATAAGATCTATACCATGTCACTGGAGACGGAATCTGTCAATCGTGACAGCGGATTAACAAATAATACGATAGAATTGGAATTTACAAACAAAGAGTTATTACATGCAATTGTTACCTGTGGAATGCCGATCCAGAGACTGACAGCTGCATTTCCGGAGAAGAAACGTTTTGAATTCTTATACAAACTTTTTCTTGTAGAAACAGCTCTTGATGCAGAGGGAGACCGCCTGAAAAAATCAAAGAAGATCGCATATCTGGATTCTTCTGAAAAGAGTGTGATTTCCTACTATATGGGAATGTTTTTTACAAAGATGATCAGTCGCCGACTGTATGGATCTGAGTACCTGACAAATCTGAATCTGATTGAGACACCGGATCACAAAGAATTTATTGATTTTTTTGCCAGTGAATGGCGCCCAGAGATGATAGGCTACAGACCGGATGCTGATGCCTGGAATGTCTGGGAAGCAAAAGGTGGAAGCAACTACAGAGAGCAGGCTCTGAAGAAAGGTGCTGACCAGCTGAAGGCAATTGGCACTGTAAATGGGGTGCGCCCGGATCCGGCGGCAGTCTGCATGACCTATTATGATCATGGCTATCTCTGCGGAATATTGAGAGAACCGGAAGGCAATACAGAAGGGGAACAGTTGAAGTTCACTGAGGAGGATTTTTATAAGGCATATTATGAACCAATCTGTGAACTTTTTCTGGATAAAGGCAGCAACCTCAGATTACATGATCTCTATGCGGAAGTATCACTGGAAGTGCCATATTTTACAGAAAATTACAGAGAACCGGATGAAAGAAAGATATGTATTGGAATTTCCAGAAAATTATTGAACTGTCTGATGGAAGAAGATTATTCTGCGGTAGCTGAAATAAGAAAAAATGTGCAGGAAGAAATCTGTCCGGATGGTGCTTATATGGGTGCAGATGGTATTTTTATAAGATAAAGAAGAACAGATAAATAAGGATAGCGAAAGAGAGAGTATTCAGTGCTCTCTCTTTTTTCACAGACGGGAAGGCAGAGCATTTCGCAGTGGAAAAGATAATTTTTTTTAAATACAAAGGAATCAAATATTGTAATCGAGTCATTGATATGGCATAATAAATATGTATGAGGTTAAAAATAAGAAAAAACAAAGTTAAGAAAATGTAAAAAAATACTTTACAGAAGGAGCTGTTCCGAAAGAAATACTGAGCTGACGGGACGGCCACAGAGGAGAAAAAAATGGCAGTATTTTCAATGATCTTATCTTTGCTCTCAGGAGTAGCATTATTTCTGTTTGGAATGTCTTTGATGGGAGATGGCCTGAAACTTGTAGCAGGTAATAAGCTTGAGGCATTTCTGTACCGTATGACCAATACTCCGCTGAAGGGAGTTGCACTTGGCACTTGTGTTACCAGTGTTATCCAGTCTTCTTCAGCAACTACCGTTATGGTCATCGGTTTTGTTAACTCCGGTATGATGAAACTGAAACAGGCAATCGGTATCATCATGGGAGCAAACATCGGAACCAGCATTACAGGATGGATCCTGTGTCTGTCCTACATTCAGGGTTCCGGTGGTATTGCAAGTATTCTTTCTACTGCAACCATTTCAGCAGTAGTCGCAGTCATTGGTATTATTCTTCGTATGTTCTGCAAAAGATCCGTACATAAGAATATCGGAAACATTATGCTTGGTTTCGCAATTCTGATGACGGGTATGCAGACCATGAGTGGTGCTGTTGCACCGTTGAGAGAAAGCCCGGTCTTTATTGACATGCTGACGATGTTTTCCAATCCGATCGCAGGTATTCTGGTAGGTATTGCTTTCACGGCCGTATTGCAGAGTGCATCTGCGACAGTCGGTGTACTGCAGGCACTTTCCGTAACAGGAATCTTGACATTTGCCAGTGCATTCCCGATCGTCCTTGGTATCGGTGTTGGAGCAGCCTGTCCAGTTCTGATCTCTGCAATCGGAGCTAATAAGAATGGTAAGAGAACTGCACTCATCTATCTGATGAATGACTTATTCGGTCTGATTTTGTGGTCTATCATCTTCTATACCGCAAATGCTATCATGCATTTCGGATTTATGGATATGATAATGACTCCGGTAACGATCGCAGCACTGAATACCGTGTTCCGTGTAGCTACAGTTGTTGTTCTGTTTCCATTTATTCCGAAGCTTGAAAAACTGGTGTGCATGCTAGTGAAAAACAGTGCAGAGGAACTGGAGGATGAGGCAGACTTCGATCTTCTGGAAGAACGTCTGATTAATTATCCGGCACTTGCAATTGCTCAGTGTCACCGTGCGATGAACGGCATGTCCAAAAAACTTCGCAAGAATGTCAACAGAGCCATGAATCTTCTGAATGATTATCAGCAGGATAAGTACGATAAGGTTCAACGTAAAGAAGATCTGATCGACAAGTATGAGAGCCGTCTGGGAGAATATCTGATTCAGCTTACCAAACGTGAGATGAATACAGCACAAACAACACAGGTTTCTCTGTATCTGCATACGATCAATGACTTTGAGAGAATTGGTGACCATGCTTCTTATATTGCACATATGGCAAATGAAATGCATGATAATCACACACAGTTTTCTCAGGCAGCCTGGGATGAACTGAATATCGTTATGGAAGCAGTTCGCGAGGAAATCAATGTCACCTGTAATGCATTTATGAAAGATGACAAGGAAGCAGCTCAGAGAGTTGCGCCTTTAGGGGCTGTGATCACAAACCTTTGTGACGAGTTAAAGATGCACCATGTAGAACGTCTCAGTAAGGGAGAATGCGGACTTGAGGAAGGAACCGTTTTTAACGACATCCTGAACAGCTTTGGCCGTATTGCAGCGCACAGCGCAAGCGCAATGACCGCACTCTTAAAGAGCGGTGATACAGATGCGGATCCGCATATCCATGATTCCAAGATTTATCCGACAGACAGCTGGGAGTATTACACATATTTCAATGAGTACAGACAGAAGTATGATGTGATTGCTAATGCTGAACATGTTTTAAGCATGGAACCGGAAGAGGTAGAATAATAAAAATAACAGAGTAAACAGAAATTACAGAGCAGGATTAGAAATGCTCTGTAATTTTTTTGTATGGATATATATTTATGGATATGCTATACTGAGCAAAAAACTTTTGTAGTTAGTTTATAAAAGGTGACATTGGCTTCGACAGGTGAAAGAAGCTTTTATGAAGCTGTATACAAAAGAGAAATTTGAAAGAGAGAACACAGTATGTATGAGATCATGAGTGCAGATGAAGCTATTCGCCTGATCAGGGACGGGGACTGTATCTGCGTGAATTCATTTGTAGGAATCGAAAACCCGACGGAACTTCATGAGGCATTGTATCGAAGATACCAGAAAATGCAGTCGCCGACGCATCTGACAATCGTATCCAGCGCTGGTTTCGGCGTTTGGGATGACGAACACAATGCGGAAGGATATATCCGTGAAGGTGCGGTGGACAAGCTGATCTGTGGCCATTTTGGAGCGATGATGAGTACCAAGAAACTGGTACTGGAAGATAGATTTGAGGCATATAACCTGCCGCTTGGATGCATTTCTCATGCAATCCGTGCACAGGCGGGGGGACTTCCGGGAGCTTTATCGAAGGTTGGACTGGATATTTTTGTTGATCCACGAAGAGAAGGACCTGGAATTAATCGTATTTCGATTGATGATTCGCTGGTCAAGCATGTGGAAGTAGACGGAGATGAATTCCTTTATTATAAATTGCCAAAGATCACGATAGCCATGATCAAGGGAACGGCTGCAGACAGAAAAGGAAATATCACATTTGATGATATGTTTATGTCCGGCGATGCACTGTCCATCTGTCAGGCTGTCAAGGCAAACCGTGGAAAAGTCATTGTGCAGGTGGATCGTCTTGTGGCTACACCGTCTCGTCCGCGTAATGCCATTATTCCGGGATGTCTGGTCGATGCAATCGTTGTGGCAGAGCCGCAAGAGCGTAACGAAGCGTATACGGCACTTACCGGAAGTTTTGAGATTCCATATAAAGAATGGCATACCTGGAATGAGAAAATCAATGATCTTTCTCAGAAACAGCGTAAAAACAATATTCCGGCAAACATCATCGGAAAAAGAGCAGCGCAGGAACTGCGTGTGGACGATATCGTAAATATCGGAATTGGAATACCGGAGACAGTTGCCAGATTTGCCAGAAAAAGTGGAATGCTGGATATGATCACACTTACAGTAGAGTCCGGCGGAATTGGAGGTTTTCCTGTTTCGGGTGAGGCATTTGGAGCTATGATCGGTGCGGCTTCTGTTTATGATATGGCAAACCAGTTTGACCTGTATAACAATGGTGGACTGGATGTCTGTTTTATGGGTGCACTGGAAGTTGACAAATATGGAAATATCAATGCACACAGAGGCACAGGAGCATTTGCGGGTATTGGCGGTTTTGCCAATATCACCGCCAAAACTCCGACAGTTGTTTTCTGTATGACATTCAACGCCAAAGGACTTGAAGTCACCCAGGAGAAAGGCGTCGTGACGATTCACAAAGAAGGCGAGATATCCAAATTCGTAGAGAAAGTCTCCAGCGTCAGTTTCTCAGCAAAACGTGCGATTGAAAACGGTCAGAAAGTTCTATATGTGACAGAACGTTGTGTTTTCCGCCTTACTCCGAAAGGTCTGAAATTAATCGAAGTGTATCCGGGTGTGGATATGAAGAAAGATATTATAGACAGGCTGCCATTTGAGGTAGAAGTCTGAGATAATGAAACAGCGAAGAACAAACGTTTGATTTGCGGTGATTTTTATTCTTGAATCAGATAAATATATGAAAATAGCTGGAGGTAAAGTAAATGACGAAACTTGAAAATTTTGTAAGAATGATGACAGGACATTTTGATAATAAGGATCAATTTGATAAGATGCAGGAAGAAGGAAAAACATATCCATATGCTGAACATATAAATACAATCTGTAATGACAAAATAAATAACCTTCCTGAAGATTTCAAAGGAAAATTTGTTGTTGAAGAGAGTTATTATGAAATTAATGGAAAACGTCATGCATCTCCACATCTTTTCCTTATCACGGAAATAGAACAGGGAATTTTACTTTCTTCTTATAAAATTCCAAAAGGAGAAGATAAAAATACATTTGCATATGATTCTATGAAGAATGTTGATTATGCTAAACTAGAAAAATCTGAAAAATTTACTCCGGCACTTTATCATGAAAAGGACGGAATCTGGGAGGGAGGCAGCACAAGCCAGTTCTCTCCGGTAATGACATTAAGAAATTTGGAGTGGCGAAGACACAGACACTGGAAGAATATTATAATGAAGAAATTCGAAAAGTGAGAATTTCAGCTATGAGTCATTGCTGATTATAAAGTTGGGGAACAAAAATACTCCCCAACTTTATAAAAAGAATTCCCCAAATAGGAAAAAATGAAATTGAAATCAAGCAACAAATGCTCAAAATTATTCCCCAACTTAAAAATTTGGGGAACACCGGAAATCGTCAATAAGCTAGAAAGAGAAATTCCTTAAAAGTGGTGATAAATACATAGCTGTATTATATATAGGTAGCAATACAGGCAGGAGTGTAATTACAAAGTTCGCAAATCAGGCTGGAATGTAATCCAAAGGTCGCAAATCAGATGAACGCATAATCTTACAG
>OLVW01002370.1_pt1 | contig 13824 bp, 10 predicted proteins | sample 1673301 | NCBI WGS metagenome assembly OLVW01 (sample SAMEA3178941, study PRJEB25190) | human gut metagenome
GGCAACTGAGCCATCATGTTATCTGTAGAGCCGAATACATTGAAGATCAATCCCATCACGATACCACCGGCAAAGACAGAGAACATGGTCTTCCAACTTGCCACGCCTGTCCACAACAGAATGATGGCACCCAGTGCGATAGCGATAACGCTGGTTTCACCGATAGAACCCGGAATCAAACCTACAACCATATCCCACATGGTAGCGGGAGTACCGTTCACATTAATCAGTTCGCTTGCACCCGGAGCGGCTGTAGCAGCCTGTCCCAACATCGTAGCGCCGGTAAAACCGTCCACTACCTGTCCGCCACCGATACCGAAAATGCTGTCAGTGCTTACCCAAACGGCATCACCGGACATTTTGGTAGGATAAGCGAAGAACAAGAAAGCACGGGTAATCAATGCAGGGTTGAAGATATTCATACCTGTACCGCCGAATACTTCCTTAGCGAAGATAACAGAGAATGCTGTAGCGACAGCCAGAATCCACAACGGACATTCCACAGGAACGATCATCGGGATCAACAGACCGGATACCAGGAAACCTTCCTGAATTTCTTCGTTCTTCCATTGTGCCACCACAAATTCGATTCCCAGACCGACTACGTATGATACGATAATCTTAGGCAGAACAGCCAGGAAACCATAAATGAACTTTTCAAAGAAACCTGCCTCCTGGCCTACAGCCAAGAAGTGCTGGTAACCTACGTTGTACATACCGAACAACAGGGCCGGTATCAACGCAATAACCACCATTGACATGATACGCTTGCTGTCAATCGCATCATGAATGTGAACTCCTGTTTTCGAAGTGCTGTTGGGTACGAACAAGAATGTTTCGAAACCGTCGAACACCGAACGAAACGCGTGGAGTTTGCCGCCCTCTTCAAAGTTTGGCTTTATCTTGTCGAGATAATTTCTTAACGCTTTCATTAACTTTTAATTCTTAGTTTTTAATTATTTAGCACATTTCCTTGCGAAGCATGTCCAAGCCCTGACGTACGATGCGTTGCAATTCCAATTTGGAAGAGTCAACGAATTCACATACAGCGAAGTCTTCGGGAGCCACTTCGTAAATACCAAGTGCTTCCATGCGGTCAATATCGCCGGCAATGATAGCTTTAATTAAATATTCGGGGAAAATGCTCATCGGGAATACTTTGTCATACTCGCCGGACATGATCATGTGGCGTTCGCCACCTTTGATACGGGCATCCAGTGTGTATTCCTTGTTACCGCACAACCAACTGAAATAACTGCGGTTGGCACTGTACTGATCGGTACGCGGCATGATAAAGCCCAGGAATTCGTGCCGGTCATCCCCTTCGGGGATCACAGTAAGACTTGTAGCGTGCGCACCCAGGAATCCGTTTGGCTTCACCAAAGTTCCGGTCAGCACGTTACCGTTAATGTAGCGTAAGTTTTTACCTCCGTTCACACGTCCTGCAAAAATATCTGTCAGCAAGGCTCCTACTTTCAGCTTGCAATAAGCCGGTTTCTTCACTTCCGAACCGGTCAGGGCGATAGTACGGGTAAGGTCTACGCGACCTGTGTTGAACAGGCGTCCGATGAAGATCACTTCTTCCGCACGGAGCGTCCAAACAGTTTCGCCTTTGTTGATAGGACTGATGTGGTTAATCTGAACGCCTACGTTTCCGGCGGGGTTAGGACCGTCGAAGGCAGTTACAGTTACATTTTTGGCGTTGGTCAGTGCAGGGCTCTTCTGCTCTACGCTGATATTCAGATACGTCTTTGCCATCTTTGCCAGTGCGTCCAGACCAGTCTGGAAATCTTTTTCCTGGCCTTTCAGAACAAATTCGAAATCAGCAGCCAATGGGTTAGTGTCAAATGCAGAAACGAAGATGCCTTTCGGCTTGGCATTCGGATCAGCCACCACGATGTAGGGGCGCTGGATAATGAATGAAAAAAGTCCGGCTTCCAGCAGGGCGGCTTTTACCTGCTCGCCTGTCAGAGTCGAAACATCCTTCTTTCCAAACTCTTCGTAGTCTTGCTCCTTTGCAGCTGCAATCGAGATGCTTAAGACTTTACGACGTTCGCCTCTCTCCACGCTGGTAACGACACCGCTTACCGGAGATACGAACTTCACTTCGGGGTGGTTCTTGTCAACAAACAATGTTCCCCCGGCCGTCACATATTCCTGTTCTTTGACCACGACTTTAGGAGTCACGCCATGAAAATCATCGGGCACTATCGCATAGATGTCCGGCTGCTTCACGTCAAAGAACTCCTGAGCAGGTTTCCCTTTCAGGTTGATGTTCAAGCCTTTGTGTAATTTAATCACATTTGCCATATTGGGTTATAAAAAATGGTTTTTAAATTTGAGCGCAAAAGTACAGAAAAAAAATGTGAAAAAAGAAAGAAATGGTGCTTATTATGGAAAAAATTCTGTAATAATAGAAACCTTTCTGAATGTATGTGCAAACTCAGGCAGATGCTCACTTTTTTTTTAGAACACAAATGACGCGAATGGCATAAATTTATCTTGATTTTTAATTTATGTCATTCGCGTCATTTGTGTTTCATTCCGGAAACACTTACAGTTTGACGGTCTTCACTTTGCCGGGAATGACGGTCAGGTGTACCATGCCGTTGTTTTCTATATCCACCTCCTGGTAGCGGGCTTCCACCATCACTTTCCCGTCCAGTGCCATCACCCCCCACCGGCAGGCGCTCTCTTCAAAAGCACAATAAACGCCCACAGGAGGAAGAATCTTTCTGTATTTGGGAGGAACGATGATACGTTCCCCCAGTTTCAAGCCCCATTTCATGCCCATACGGTACGGAAGGGCATCTCTTATCTCCTCCAGCCTCTTCCGCCTTTTCGCTTCCTCGTTCCTTCTCTTCTGCCGATCCGTTTCCTCCGCCCGCTGCCCGGCTTCCTCTTTCAGCTTCTTTACAGCCGTGTCGAAGTCCTGCTCACCGGGTTCGGGAAGGTTAGCGGCAATGTACCGCTTCCTCTTTTCTTTTTCCATATGGTAATACCTTCCGGCCCCGTCCATCACCACGATGCTCCGGTCGGCCAGACGGCCGCAGCACCAATAAACTTCCTCGTCATCCCCTGCCAACAAGCAGGCGAACACATCAAACACCGTGGACCATACGGAATCCACCAGCTTGCAGGACTTCGGTACGCGATAATCCGGTATCTTCAAGTAATATTCATAAAAGCAGATGCTGTCTTTATGCAGCCCGTTCATGGAAGCGTATGCTTTTTTTGTACGGCTATGGAAAGTCTCCCCTACCCTCAGCAATTCCACACCGCCGTAGGAAAACACCACCGGCAATAAAATCCCCATGGGGCGATAAACTACGTACAAGCGGTCTATGATTTCCACAGCAACAGTGCGGATAATAAGAAAAATCATCCCGGCAAAGGCGTGGAACGTTCCGGCAAGAAGCCGGTACGAGCTTGTTTCCTCTCGTAGGACGAGGAAACGTTGATACGGAGGGAGATTAAAAATTGAGAATTTAAAGATGGCAGTTCATACCGGCTCTCCCAAGCAGGGACAGTGGGGACAGCAGGGACAGACCCCAATTTCTCACACACGCACGCGCGATATAACTAGGTGGGAAAATCATCTTTCCCCTGCCTTCCCACAGGATTATATCCGGCCGGAACTTCTGAAAAAAAACGCACGACAGGGAGGATAACCGAAAGCACCGTCCTCATCAGACTCAAACGTTTCACCAAATAAGAAGTATCGGTAAGTGTGGACGGCAAGGGAATATATCACCCCACTTATCCTCCCTTTATAGGTACACGCATGCGTGTGTGAGGAAAAAAGGGGGTGTCCCCACTGTCCCCGTGTCCCCGTAAACTCCCTGCAATCCGCCAAGGGGTCAGAAGAGATCACGCCGCACGGACGTGAAGTTATCTTTGCAATGTCCAAAGGAACTAGCCGCCACCCGTCACAAGATTACAAAAACTTTGGTACAAGATTCCGCGGATCTTGTACCAAGTTTCACCGGATATTGCAGCAGTGTGCACCTCTTTTCTTCGGACTCTGTTTCCTTTCTACATTTCATTCTTCTACTATTCACTTTTCGATATTGCGGGTTTCAGCACTGAAGTTCACCCCTATTTAAAAGAGCTTCCGTCCGTCCGAAGCAAAGGGAAGCGCGTAATGCTTGTCATGAATCTGTTGCAAAGCCTCCTCGGCCGTGCCGTCCAGCTTGAATTCCATCACATAGATAAGCTTGTCAGTCTGCAGGACAAGGTCAATGCGTCCTTTACTCGTATGATATTCCACTTGGGTATAGAAGCCGACAAGCTTGAATACGATGAAAAGCACATTCTCGTAATGCAGTTCCTGTTCGCGGATCACTTCGTAGGTAGTATCCGCAAAGAAACTTTGCAGACGGCGGAAGAAGGAGTCATAATCACCGAAACGCACCTCACGGACAAATTTCTGAATCTCAAAGGGAGATTCCACCTTATTTACGTTCGCGTAAAAAGGGAGCAGGAAACGTACAAACCCCTCTTCCACTTCCCGGTTCGGAAAACCTAAACGGTACATTCCAAATTCTTCATCATATCCCTTTATAGTGAGGTGCCGCTCTGATAGAGCACCGGAATGGGATTGGTGGATTCCGAATCTATACTGTTCAGCACCTGGGAGTCCGTTTCCTCGTGGGCCATCCGTTCCAAGTCGTAATGATGCTTCTTCAGCAGTTTCACCAGATAGGTAGGAGTACCCGTCTCGAACCAATAACTGCCGAATTCCTTATATTTGAACGTATTGAGCAAACTAAACGGATTGTACATGCCGATAGAATGATGTGTAAAGTGATAGCCGTCATAATATGCTTTCAAATAGTCACAAAGCTTGTCGTATGACACTCCTCTCGCTTCAGCAAACTCATGCAGTTCGGCATCCAGATTATCATGCAGAATCTTATCCAGACTCTCCGGAGTATCATACTTCTCGATGTTCAGATCCAGATGCAGAACAGGATATCTGATCCAGTCCTTTTCCAGCTTCTCCATCGCCAGACCTTCAAACAACTCCTTCTTACCTTGAAAGTAAGCTTCCAAGGTAGAGATGAGTAGGGTCTTTCCGAAACGTCGCGGACGGCTCAGGAAGTAGTAACTTCCGGTCTTTACCATCTGGTACACCCAGGCCGTTTTATCAATATAGAAATAACCGTCCTGACGGATTTTCTCGAAATTCTAGATTCCGATGGGATATATTTTATTGCTCATACATTTTTCAATGCTTTATCATGATACTTATATCACTTCACCATTCATTATCATTTTTTGCTGTAGCATTCTGAAAAAAGTCTTTTTCCCGAATGAGCACTGCTTTATAAAGAAATTCGTACACGCCGTTACAGCTTATCAATTTCTTCTGGCGAAAGTCCGGCAATCCGGACAATATCCGCAATGGAAAAACCGTTCTCTTTCAGTTTACGGGCGATCTCCAAACGTCCCTCCAAACGTCCTTCCGCGACAGCCTGTTCACGGATATCATTTTCCACAATACGGCTCACGTTATAACGGTCCACCGCCTTATCATAAGCGATACGGTCACCCTCAGACAGGTGAGCCTTGGCGGCAAGGCGGTCAAGATGGCTGAAAACCTGTTCTTTCAGCGCATCGGGCATTCTGTTCCAGTTGTTCATATTCTTCAGTGCATACATTAGTTTATCGGATAAAGTAGAACATTCGTCCAGTTCCTTCGTAAAATAAGGAAACTGGAGATAAATCTGACGGAAATTCCGGTTCACCACACGACCGCTGTCCCGGTCGGAAACCACCGTGTCGGTACGGAACTTGCTTTCCAGACCATCCTCCTTGAAATTCATCAGGAAAATGCCGTACACGGCAGGAAGCCTGTAACGGAGACCGTAAGAAGCCTCTTCTTCCCTGAGCAGACCGCAATCCCCCTCCAACGGAGTGTCGGGAACACATACCTCTTTAGAGGACGGATTCTCCATCTGGCGGCTCACCGCACGGCACACATAATAAAGCGTACGGTCCAGGAAATGGCTATGCCAACGATTCTGCATCTCCACTATGATGTACTCGCCGTAGAGGTACGGCAGTAAAGGTCATAGATGATGCCCTTGTCGTGAATATTCTCCGAACGGTCCTCCTTGTCCAGAAACGTCAGGTCTTCAATGTGATGCTCACCCGACAGCAGTTCGTTAAGCAGGATTATCAGCAGATCCTTGCTGGCAGGCTGGCCGAAGATTATCTTGAAGCCGAGATCCGTGAAAGGGTTTACAAAGCGGGATGACATAATAAAGATGATTTTATGGTTTCTGACCGCAAAGAAACGAATTCTATCTGGAAATTCCTATGAATGAGCGCTTTTTATTATATCAGAGATCTAACTTGACTTTGGGGTTCTCTTACGAAGAGATTCCCATTTTTTATTATACCTAAATATGCAAGAAACACCTTTCTGCAAGCCTATTATACAATAACTCATCACTGCAACAAACCTATTTTCCCTATTATGTTTCTTTTTGCAAGAGAGAAGTAAAAATGACAGACATACACAATGCCTTAGAATAAAAAAACGGACTGTACAGTCTTTCTTTTCTGTACAGTCCGCTTAAATTATATACAATGTAGAGAGATAACGCTTATTCTTCGTCAGCAAACATCGGGTCCCATGCCGGAAGACGGATTGGTTTCTGTTTTAAAATATCCAGCACCTTGGCAGGAACATATTTCTTTTCTGCCACCACACGGAACATATATTCATCAAACCATTTATCTGTCATGATAAGGTGTCCTCTGTATCCACTGGCACTGCCCCAACTGTTTTCCACCATCCATTTTTTCGGCTTTCCCGCTTTATCCAAGTCCACCGCCATCAAGGTCATGGCATGGCTGCTGCCACTGGAGAAAGTTTGGATACGTTGTTTCTTGTCCATGCCGAAAGTAGTTCCCATCAATGATTCGTAATCATAATTATCAGGGTCCAGCAAGCCACGTTTACTATCAAGGAACTTGCCTACATCACAAGAAAAATACATCATGGTACTGTCCTTGATGGAAGCTATGGCTATTTCTTTAATATCCTCTATCGGCAAGTTTACATAAGTCCAATTCTTGCCATCATAACGGTGACGGTCAAAATCTATTTCATAACATTTATAAAACTCGCGGCTGGGATCATTCATCAGCATTACATAGTTATTGGTCAAATCATTTCCCAAAAACTCTTTATAGAAAGACACCGGAGTATATTCTTTCGCTTCCCCACCCTTCAGACTCCATGTAAAGGTGGAAACAGGTTCGCCAAGGGTCAGCACCAACATACGATAAACCGTTCCCAGCATTTCTGTCTTTTTCTTTTCCAGTTCGGCCGGCTTCGCTCCGGTAGCGGCGGCTTCGCGTAGTTGTAAACCAAATTCCTTCAGTTTCAGTCCTATCAGACTACTCATCTTTCCGGTATTCTCACTGCTGAAAGTTTCCACCATTGCACTCTTGGGGACCAGTCCGTATTTCTCTATAATATCCGATACTCCTGTGAATTGTCCCCCATCGCTTAAGGGATGCTTGAACAGCCATTCCACCATTTTATCGTCCATGGGCTTTCCACTGGTATCAATGATTCCCTGTAAGAATAAGTTTGCTTTTTCTAATTGGTCGTAGAAAAAGCAGTAGTTCTGTGAGAACTCCATCTCATCCAGTCCGTATTTGGCAATCATCTGGCTGCGGAGTACGTTCAGTCCGGTAAAAAGCCAGCAACGACCGGAAGATTGTTGGTCGGTTATTCCCTTGGATAGCACCTTGTGTGAAAACTCCGTATCAAAATCGGCACGGTTCTCCTGGTTCAATGCCAACGTGTTGATACTTGTTCCGCCTAAGGCGTTACGGATGGCTTTGTCGGCAGGAGTTGCCTTATAACTTTGTTTGATTTGATTCAGCATTTCACCTGAAATGCCTCCCTGTTGTGCCTGGGCTGTCAATGCAGCCGCAAACAGAAGGGCGAATGTGATGTGTTTCTTCATATTATTGTAAAAATATAAAATGATTTATTAGGGTGGGTAAATGTACAAGTTATTTTTGAACCCTGCTAATCTTTCACGTGAAAGATATATAATCATCAGATCCTATCATTATTATGACAGGCCCGGCTGTTCTGCTTTTTTCTTTATCTTATATCCCAGTATAGCAATTGTGATACTCATCAAGGGACTGATAATGTTAAAGAATGCGTAAGGCAGATACACAATGGTGGGAACACTAAGGATAGTGGCCTGTGTCATACCGCATGTATTCCAGGGTATCAATGGCGAAGTGACTGTAACAGAATCTTCCGTCGTGCGGCTCAGCAGTTTGCTTTCATAACCGTTTGCACTATAGATGTCTTTAAACATATTACCCGTCAGGATAATGGATATATATTGATCTGCTGTAGCAAGATTCAGGAACAAGCCCGATGCAACTGTGGATGACACCATTCCTACCCGCTTTTTCGTAAAACGTACAAAGACAGAAGTGATACTGCCGAGCATTCCTCCGGCTGTCATCGCCCCTCCGAAACACATGGCGCAGATAATCAGCCAGATGGTATTCATCATACCCGCCATTCCGCGAGTGGATATCAGTTCGTTTATTTCCGCATTACCGGTTTCCAATTGGGTTCCACCATAAAGCATTCCCATTCCTCCTTTGAACAAGGCGGCAATCCCTTCGACTCCTTGTCCGGCGATTTCGCATAATAGTCCGGGCTGGAAAATCAAGGCAAAGACGGTAGCCAGAGCCGTAGAAACAAATAGAGTGATGATGGAAGGCACTTTACGTGCAATCAGTATCGCTGTGACAACGGGGACAATCATCAACCACCATGAAATATGGAACTTATCACTCAATATACGGGTGTATTCGGCGATATGACCGGTATCAGTGGCTTCATGTGACAATCCGGCTATGGTAAAGATTATCAAAGTGATGACAAGTGATGGAACGGTGGTAATCATCAAGTAACGGATGTGAGTGAACAGCGGTGTATCCGTTACGGACGATGCCAGAATGGTGGTATCCGAAAGCGGAGAAACTTTATCACCGAAATAGGCTCCGGAGATAATCGCACCTGCAATCCAACCTTCACCGAAACCTTGCGCCTTCCCTATTCCCATCAGTGCGATGCCGATAGTGGCGATGGTAGTCCATGAGCTGCCTGTCATGACAGATACTACCGCACAAATAATGCAAGTGGATACCAGGAAAAAATGAGGATGAATAACCTGTATGCCATAATATATTAATGTAGGGACTACACCGCTGACCATCCATGCTCCGGACAAAGCTCCGATGATCAGCAAGATAATAAGTGCGGTACTTACCCCGGCTATATTATTGGTGACAGCCAGTTCGAAGTCCTTCCACGGACGACGGAATCCCGCCATACCTATCAGCACACAAACTGCTGTAGCCACTAGCAGACAGACTTGGCTGCCACCGGACAAGGCATCACTTCCAAATGTACGGATAGTGACAAACAATAATAAAATAAGTACGAATACGGGTAAAAGGGATACTAACGGTGAAGGGATTTTGTTATCTTTCATTCTTTTTTTATTCAATTTTTATTCAAAATGTAAATAGAACTATCAATTTGGTTTTCAGCGTGCAAAGTTCGGAATATTTTTTGAGTTCTAAAAGTCAATCGGCGGTATTTAAAGACTTTTTTTGTATTTGCAGGTAAACCTTTTTGCAAGGGGGGCGTTATTAGTTCAAATTATAACCTAAAACTTAACAAATATGAATGAATTAGTTGGTGGCTTAGGCTACGCTGTAAAAAATTGGTGGATGTCCCTGTTGCTGGGCTTGCTCTACATTGCGGTAGCACTATGCTTATTGTTCGCTCCTGTGAGCAGTTATGTGGCACTGAGTGTCATCTTCAGTATCTCGATTCTGGTCAGTGGCATTCTGGAAGTCTTTTTTGCTGCCGGAAACAAAAAAACAATCAGTAGTTGGGGATGGTATCTTGCCGGAGGTATTATTGATTTACTGATAGGTATTTATCTGGTATTCTATCCGTTGGTCAGCATGGAGCTGATTCCGTTTATTGTCGCTTTTTGGTTGATGTTCAGAGGGTTTACATTGTGTGGCTATTCCACAGATTTGAAACGCTATGGCACAAAGGACTGGGGGTGGTATCTGGTGTTTGGCATTCTGGCTATTCTTTGCTCTATGGCTATCATCTGGCAACCTGGACTTGGTGCTGTTACCGTGCTCTATATGCTGTCCATCACTTTTCTTATTATCGGATGTTTCCGTGTCATTTTCTCCTTCGAGTTGAAAAGATTGCATAAAAACAAGTAAAAAAAATCGTTTATTTTGGGCTACGTCATACGTTATTCGTATTTTTGTTAGCCCAAAATAAACAATGATTTCTAGTAAGAGTCTTAAATACACTGTGCGTATTCTGCTAGGTACACTGATTGGTGTCTACCTGGGAATAATTGTGCTGCTGAACATACCGTATGTCCAGGGCAAATTATCTGTTTTTGTAACTAAGGAATTAAAAAACATACTGAATACGGAGGTTTCTGTAGGACGGATTGATATGGGTTTGCTGAACCGTATCATTGTGGAAGATGTCCTTTTGCATGACCGGAAGAACCAGGAGATGCTGAAAGTAGCCCGCTTATCGGCAAAATTCGACCTTCTGCCTTTATTGAACGGTAAAGTCACCATCAGCAGTGTCCAGCTTTTTGGATTTACGGTCAATTTGAACCGGGAAACTCCGGAATCTGCCCCTAATTTCCAGTTTGTGTTAGACGCTTTCGCGTCCAAAGATACGGTTAAAACAAAATCTAATTTGGATTTACGAATTAATTCCGTGCTGATAAGGCGTGGCAGAGTGACATACGATATATTATCGGAACCGGAAACTCCCGGTAAGTTCAATGCCCATCATCTATCGGTGAAGAATCTCGCTGCAACGCTTTCACTGAAGGCATTGCGCAGCGACTCGTTGAATGCCGCCATCCGGCGGGTCAGCTTTGACGAACAATGTGGTTTTTCATTGCAGAAATTTGCCATGAAAGTTACAGCCAACAATAAACGTTTGGATATTAAGGATTTTGGTGTGGAACTTTCAAATACCGCTTTAAAGATAGACAGTCTGACCTTGAAGTATGACAGCCTGCCCGAATTGCCCCAAATGACAGAAAATGTAAGATATGACGGCTCTTTGAAGGCTTCCGTTATACTGAAAGATTTGGCTCCTTTTGTGCCTGCCTTGTCACGCTTTGAAGAACCGTTGGATCTAAATCTGGTTTTCTCCGGTCACGGCAAACATTTGGACTGCCCCACCCTGCGGCTGACTAACCACCACGGATTGATGATTGCAGGGGAAGCTGCCTTAAGTAACTGGGATGCAGGCATGGATATGTACATTTACGGCAAACTGGGTAACTTGACCATGACAAAAGAGGGCATAAACGTTCTGATGACGAACCTGACGGGAAAGGTTCCTCCCATTTTGCAACGTTTGGACTATATTCGTTTTAACGGGGAAGCGGCGGGCTATCTGCATGATCTCACACTGACAGGCTTGTTCTATACAGGGGCAGGCATGGTGAAAACGGACGTGATGATGAGCATTGATGAACAAAGTATGAGCAGAACCTATTCGGGTAGTGTGGCGAGTGCAGACCTGGATTTGGGAAAATTACTTAATCAGGAAAAGAAATTCGGCAAGGTGGATTTCAATGTGGAACTGAAAGGTTTCAACTATAAGAACCGATATCCGGAATCATACATCAAAGGAATCATATCTTCCTTTGAATATAGTCAATATCAATATGAAAATATCATGTTGGATGGCGTATATAAGGACGGAGGCTTTAACGGGCGCTTATCCATGGACGACGCAAACGGTTCTGTCCAAATAGACGGTAATTTCAATGTTGCCAAAACAATCCCTGACTTTAACCTGAAGGCATCCGTAAAGAACCTGCGCCCTCACGACCTCCATCTGTCGGACAAATATGAGAATGCCAGTATTTCACTGGACCTCACTGCTGATTTCACCGGCAAATCCATTGACGACATGAACGGGCGCATTTCATTGGACAGCCTGCAATTAAACGCTCCCGATGAAGGAGGGTGTTTCCTTGACAATCTGACTATTACAGCCGGACAGGTAAGCGGTGAAAAAGAGTTGCGCATAAATTCATCCTTCATGACAGCGGTGATACGAGGTGACTATTCCTACCACACCATTCCGGCCAGCGTGGTAAAGACGGTACAACGCTATATTCCGTCCTTACTGACTATAAAGGATAATATGCCTGAGCCTCACAATAACTTCCAGTTTGATATCTGCCTGGAAAATGCCGAAGTGCTATCCAAATTATTTCAGATTCCATTGGAATTATACCTGCCGGCATCTTTAAAAGGATATTTTAACGACGGCGAGGAAAAGTTGCACGTAGAAGGACATTTTCCGGAATTCAGATACAATGGAACACGTTATGATTCGGGCGTTTTATTTTGTGAGAATCCTTCTGACCGGTTCAAATGTTCACTGCGAGGCGGTATGCTGATGAAAAGTGGTGCAATGCTTAACTTCTCGGTGGAAGCCAATGCCAAAAACGATCATTTGGAAACAACAATTAACTGGGGGAACAATACTGATGTGACTTACGGTGGTAAATTTGCCGCCGATACCCGTTTCTTCAAAACGGAAGGTCCCCACCCTATTCTTCAGGCAGATATAAACATACAGCCCACAAAAGTAGTGCTGAATGATACGGTATGGAACATTCATCCCTCGCATATCGCCATAGATTCGGGACGCGTATTCATTGATAATTTCCTGTTTGAACATGAGGACCAATATTTAAGGATAGATGGTAAACTGACCAAGAAGGAAAGTGATTCCTGCCGGGTGGATTTGAGAAATATCAAGCTGGACTATGTACTGGATATTGTGCAGTTTGACGATGTAGAGTTCGGCGGACTTGTAACCGGAAAGGTTCATCTGAAAAGTGTCATGAAGAACCCGGTGATGCGGACCCGTCTGAATGTGCACAAATTCTGTCTGAACCGTTCTTTATTAGGAGAAGCCGATATTACAGGTGTATGGGATAAGGAATTGGGCGGAGTACGACTGGATGCCCAAATAGCGGAAAAAGGAATTTCCTCCACTCATGTGACAGGGTATGTCTCTCCCAAGTTAAAAGGTCTTGATCTGTCGATTCGGGCAGATAGTACCAATCTGGGATTCTTACAACCTTTTATAGAAGGAATTTTCAGTGAAATAAATGGCCGTGTCAACGGAAATGTCCGTTTATATGGCGATTTCAAGCATTTGGATCTGGAAGGTGAAGTGAGGGCCAAAATGGATGCTAAAATTGATGTGTTGAACACCTATTTCCAAATCCGGGATGACTCCATACATATATCTTCGGGCAGTCTGGATTTCAGGAATGTAAAAGTCTATGACCGTGAGGGACATGACGGACTGGTAAATGGTTATCTGCATCACACAAAGCTGAAAAATCTGATGTACCATTTCAATATACGAGGCAACAACCTGTTGATGTACAATACCTACGAAGCCGGGAATATGCCTTTTTACGGAAAAGTATATGGTACAGGAAATGTGGTGTTGGATGGTGGAAATAATGCGATGACAGTGGACGCTTCACTGACCACAGGCAACAATACCAGCTTCACTTATATAACCGGAGTAACCACGGAAGCAGCGAGCAATCAGTTTATCACTTTTGTAGACAAAACCCCCAAGCGCATTCACGATAATGTGGAAACCAATCTTTACCACCACTCTAATGTGCGTAAGACTAAAGAGGACGACGGACCTCC
>OLVW01002376.1_pt1 | contig 13784 bp, 11 predicted proteins | sample 1673301 | NCBI WGS metagenome assembly OLVW01 (sample SAMEA3178941, study PRJEB25190) | human gut metagenome
CGCAGCAACGATATGCCCGCCTGAAGGTTCGGCTGCCGTTGACAATGCTCCACCAAACATAAGGCCGTTTACCTGAAAAGGTAAGCGGCTTTTTATTGTATCTACGTGCTTTTTGACCCGAAAAGGTGAAATGGATTCACTTTTGCGTATTGATAATGAAACGTGTAGGAGGCCCCCTTTTCAGTCGTTTGTAGCAGATCTGTAGCAGAATTCGTGGAGGATCGGCAAAATGACCTCAGAAACCCAATTTTTGCAGGTTTTTTGGCATAAAATTCTATCCTTGAATTTTGTGCAGAATAACGGTGGTGCTTTTTGCATGCGGGGGAGCGGGCGGCAAGGCAACATTCCGACCTTGAGACTGCCTGTATTTCACGGAAAAATGCGCAAACAAAAAGCAGGCAGTGTCGTGGAAAGGAGGAGGAAAGCGACACTGCCTGCTGTATAGGAACCCCTGAACATTGCGGCTTGGTCAGGAGGGATTTGGTAGTCTGTCCACCGTTCTGGCTATTGCCTCGCATAGAAACGGGAGACAGTTTTTTATGGGCCTGCTGTGCGCCGCTGCTGCGGCCGCACCCGCAGGAAAATGTGCCTACATGGGCTTTTGCGGGGAGAACCTTTCGGAGGTTATGGGGGAGGTCCGTTCCGTTCTCCCTGAGTGCACCCTTATTATGCCAGACAATCGTGGCAATTCTTTGTGGTAAATTTGAACAGTTTGCAAATAAACGCCCTGCCCATAAAAAAAGACTGCTGAAAAGTCCGCACTTCTCAGCAGTCTGAATCTGAAATTTTTTTGCGTTACACCCCAAAGAACTCCTTGGCGATGTCGGCGCTGCGCTTGGCGTCCTTGGCGTACCAGTCCGCGCCGATCTTTTCGGCGTATTCCGGGGTCAGCACGGCACCGCCCACCATGATCTTGCAGTCCAGTTGCGCGGCGCGCAGGGCAGCGATGGTCTCCTCCATGCTTTTCAGGGTAGTGGTCATCAGGGCGGAAAGGCCTACCAGATGCACGTCCTTTTCCCGCACGGTATCCACCACCGTTTCCACCGGCACATCCCGGCCAAGGTCCAGCACCTCAAAGCCGTAGTTTTCCAGAATGACCCGGACGATGTTTTTGCCAATATCGTGTACGTCGCCCTTGACAGTGGCAAGGACGATGCGACCTTTGCTGGCGCTGCCCTCGCCCTTTTGGGCAATGGCGGTCTTGATCTCCTCAAAGGCGCTCTGGGCGGCGCTGGCGGCCTGCAGCAGCTGCGGGAGGAACAGGGTGCCCTTTTCGTACTTGGCACCAACAATGTCCAAGGCGGGGATCAACGCTTCGTCCACCACCTCCAGCGGCTGCTTTTCTGCCAGCAGGGCGCGGGTATGGGCGGCGGCGTCACCTTTCAAGCCCTTTTCCACCGCTTTCATCAGGGCGGCGTAGGGGCCGGTAAGCTCTGCTTCGGCGGCACTGGCGGCAGGCGCGGCCTTTGCAGCCTGTGCCAGCGCGGTGCTGGCGGGCACGCGGTCGGCAAAGCGCTCAATGTACTTTGTGCTCTGCTTGTCCCGGTTGGTCAGCACGTTGTAGGCGTACACCGCCGCCATCATCTCTTCGCTGGAGGGGTTCATGATGGCAAGATCCAGCCCGGCGTACATGGCCATGGTCAGGAAGGTGGTATTCAGGTAGGTGCGGCAGGGCAGACCAAAGCTGATGTTGGACACGCCCAGCACGGTGCGCACTCCCAGTTCCTTTTTGCAGGCTTCCAGTGCCTGCACTGTGGCCAGCACATCCTCCTGCTGGGCGCTGGCGGTCAGGGTAAGGCAGTCGATGTAGATATCCTCCCGGGGGATGCCCGCTGCCAGTGCCGCCTCGGTGATGCGGCGGGCAATGGCTACGCGGTCTGCGGCTTTAGGCTGGATACCTTTTTCGTCGATGGCCAGACCCACGATGGCGGCACCGTACTTCTTGCACAGCGGCAGGATGGCGGCAAGCTTTTCCGGCTCGCCGTTGGTGGAGTTGACGATGGGCTTGCCGTTGTACACCCGCAGACCCCGCGCCAGCGCCTCCACATTGGAGGAGTCCAGCTGCAGGGGCAGGCTGGTCACGCTTTGCAGCGCCTTGACCACCTGCTCCATCAGCACCGGCTCGTCTACGCCGGGCGCGCCCACGTTCACGTCCAGGATCTGCGCCCCGGCCTCTGCCTGACTGACGGCCTGTTCCAGCACATAGTTCATGTCGCCTTCCCGCAATGCCTGCTGGAAGCGCTTTTTGCCGGTGGGGTTGATGCGCTCGCCCACCACTGTGATGCCGTCTACCGTGACCGTGTCCACCGGGGTGCACAGCACTGAGGGCATCCGGTGCGCGGGACGCCCCGGGGTGCAGCCTGCAAAGGTGCCGTTGAGCAGCTTGATGAACTCCGGGGTGGTGCCGCAGCAGCCGCCGGCGGCAAACAGGTGCAGCTCCCGGTAGGGCTTCATCTGCAAGGCGAACAGCTGCGGGGTGATATCGTAGCCGCTGCCGTCCGCCCGGGGCAGACCGGCGTTGGGCTTGACGAACACCGGGAAGTTGCCGGGCACGGCCTCGGCCAGCCGCTTTGCCATGGGGAAGATCTCTTTGGGTCCCAGCGAGCAGTTGATACCCACGGCGTCTGCCCCCAAGCCCCGGGCGGTGGCGGCAAAGCTTTCCACTGTGCAGCCGGTAAAGGTGCGCCCGCCCGCCTCAAAACTCATGCTGGCCAGAATGGGCAGATGAGTATTCTCCTTGGCAGCCAGCAGGGCGGCTTTCAGCTCGTACAGGTCGGTATAGGTCTCAAAAAAGATCAGGTCTGCCCCGGCGGCTTCGCCTGCCTTGACGATGCGGGCATACTCAGCCACAGCATCCTCAAAGGCCAGCGTTCCGCTGGGTTCCAGCAGCTCGCCCAGCGGGCCTACGTCCAGCGCGGTCAGCGCACCGTAGGGCGCACAGGCGCGCTTGCAGTTGGCAATGCCTGCGGTGATGACCTGCTCCAGCGTGTAAGCACTACCTGCCAGCTTGTGGGCAGAAGCGCCGAAGGTGTTGGCGTTGACGATGCGGCTGCCCGCCGCAGCGTACTGCCCATGGATGCCCTCGATGAGCGCCGGGTCGGTGATGTTCAGCTCCTCCGGGCGTGCGCCCAGCTTGAGCCCGGCAGCTTGCAGCATGGTGCCCATGCCGCCGTCCAGCAGGATGGTATTGCTCTGCCTGAAAAGTTCATTCACTTGCACAGGTCTTTCCCCTCTTTCTGTATTCGCAGCGGGTGCGCAGCACACAGTGCCCGCACCCGGCCAGATGTCCCTTGACCGGATGGTCGCTGACCCCCAGAATGGCGGTCACGCTTTTGCGGGGGGTCATCAGGTTGGTATCGGTGACGCACAGCCCGGCCCGGCGCGCCGTGTCCAGCGCGGCGGCCACCAGCGGCTGCACCGCGATGTCCCAGTCGCCATAGCCCGGCGAGAACCGCCCGGTGAGGTAAGTCCCCTCGGCTGCGGCCAGCTGGCGCAGCTCGGCTTCCGCCGCGTCGGCGGTCTGCTCAGCCAGGGCGCTGCCCAGCGCATCAGACGCTACACCGGCGGCGATATCCCCCACCCCGGCGCGGCGGATCTGGGCGTCCACCCCGGGGCCAAGGGTCACGGCCAGCAGAATGGCCTGCCCGCAGCCCTCCAGATGCCGCATCACGTCGCTACCCCGCAGGATGCCGGCTTCGGCCAGCGCCTTCACCTCCGCCCGCAGCCAGACGGCGCGGGGCGTCGCAGCGGCCAGCAACGGTACGGCGCAGCGCTGCAGCAGGGCCATGGTGGCGGTGTCCGCCTCCCCGCGCGCGCCGAAATACCGCGCTGCCTGCGCAAGGTCGATCTGCTCCGGTTTTTCCACCGGCAGGGTCCTGCTCTGCCCCAGCTGCATCTGCGGTTCCTCCTTGCTTTTTTGAAATAAAGTGGTTTTAAGTATACCGCAGCTGTGGGATTTTATCAATCCCGGAGAATGCAAAAAATCCCTCCGTCACGGCTCACGCCGTGCCAGCCCCCTCGGGGAGGGGGCCTTGACGGTCCGGAAACGTTCCGCTTTCAACAGGAAACATCCCGGTTCCGTCAGAAGGCTCCATCTCAGAGGGAGCTGGCAAACCCGAAGGGTTTGACTGAGGGAGTACTCTTATTTGATGCAGGTGGAGCAGGGCGTGTAGCCTGCCTCGATGGCCTCGTCGTAGCTGGAGAAGAGGATCTGATTCTTCTCGGCCGGCAGGTTCGGGCAGGTGGGCAGGTGAAACTTTTTGCTGTTCACATTGCCGATGTAAGCCTGCTGTACCGTGCTGGCAGCCGCCGGGTCGGTGGGGTTCAACTCGGCATCGGCGGCAAAATGCTCGGTGCCCACGGTGTAGTTCTGGCCGTCGCTGCCAATGGTGATGGTGCCCAGCAGGTCGGTGCGGTACACGTCCACCCCGGCGTCCCGCAGGATGCTCAGGGTCTCCTCATGCGGGTGGCCGTATTTGTTGTCCACCCCGCAGGAGATGATGCCCATCTCCGGCAGGACCGCGTTCAGGAAGGCGTAGCCGGTGGAGGTGCTGGAACCGTGGTGGCCCACCTGCAGCACATCGGCTTTCAGATTGGCACCGCTGGCCACAAGGTCGCTCTCTGCGGTCTTTTCCATGTCACCGGTGAGCAGAAAGCTGGTGGAACCGTAGTCGATGCGCAGCACGATGGAGGTATCGTTGGTGTCGCTGTACTGCGCCACGGGGCCCAGCATGGTCACGCTAGCACTGCCCAGGGGCCAGGTGGTGCCCACGGCGGGCACTTCCACCTGCAGGCCCTGCTGCTGGGTGTACTTGACAAAATCCCGGAAGCACCTGGTGGAGGCCTCCGTCACCGGGCTGTATACATGATTGGCCGGGAAGTAGGCCAGCGCAGCCGCCAGGCCGCCTACATGGTCCTCGTGGGCGTGGGAGCAGAATACATACTGCAGCTCTTCCACCCCCTGCTTCTGCAGGTAGGACACCACCAGGCTGCCGTCGTCCACGTTGCCGCCGTCGTACAGCATGAACTGGCCGTCACATTCCACCAGCACGCTCAGCGCCTGCCCCACGTCGATGAAGTGCATCTCGAACGGGGCATCCACGCTGGCTGCCGTAGAGGAAGGGTTGGGCACCACGTCGGCACTGCCGCCCGGCACCACAGCCGAGGTACCACAGCCTACAAGGCTTAGGGCCAGTGCGGCCGCAGCGGCCAGCGACAGCAGCCGCTGCAGCAGGCCAGCTTTCTTTTTCGGGGTCACTTTTTCTTTGTTCCAGTTTTCCACGATGTATTCTCTTTCTGTTGATTCTTTTTGGGTTTGTGTCCGGGGGCCGAGTGCGGCGCAAAGCGGGCACCCGGGCTGGGCTGACGCCCGGCAGGGGCGGCGGTGCGGTTCGGGCCGTGGGCAGGCTTGCCCTTGCCCTTCTGGTTGGGGCGCACGGTGTAGGTGCCGTCGTTGTGGATGGTCACCTCCGGGCTGTCGGCGCGGCGGGCCGAGCGCTGCACCGCGCGGCGGCCCTCGGCGGGCACCAGCAGGGGGATGAGGTCCTCCCGGTGGGTCATCCTCAGGGCCTTGACCACCTTTTCGGCGTTGCGGGGCTCATAGTATTGTAGCAATGCACGCTGCAGGGCCTTGCCCTCGGGGGTCTTTTCCACGAACACCGGCTTGAGGGTGTAGGGGTCGAGGCCGGTGTAGAACATGCAGGTGCTCACGGTGCCGGGGGTGGGGTAAAAATCCTGCACCTGCTCGGGCTGGCGGCCGCGGCGGTTGAGATACTCCGCGAGGGCCACGGCGTCGGCGAGCGTGCTGCCGGGGTGCGAGCTCATGAGGTACGGCACGACGTACTGTTCTTTATCATACTTGTGGTTGAGCTGACGGTATTCGTCCATGAAGCGCTCGTACGTGCCGATGTGGGGCTTGCCCATATAGTCGAGCACGGAGTCGATGCAGTGCTCGGGCGCGACCTTGAGCTGGCCGGAGATGTGGTAGCGCACGAGCTCACGGAAGAACGCGTCGTTATCGTCGCAGAGCATGTAGTCATAGCGGATGCCGCTGCGCACAAACACCTTCTTCACGCCGGGGATCTGGCGCAGCTTGCGCAGCAGGGCGAGATAGTCCGAGTGGTCGGCGTCGATATTCGGGCACGGCGTCGGCGCGAGGCACAGCCGGTTCGGGCACATGCCGCGCTCCAGCTGCTGGCGGCACGATGGGTGGCGGAAGTTTGCCGACGGGCCGCCGACATCGGATACGTACCCCTTCCAGAGCGGGTGATGCGTCATGGCCTCGACCTCGCGGATGACGCTCGCGTGGCTGCGGCTCGTGATCATGCGGCCCTGGTGGAACGCCAGCGCGCAGAAATTGCAGCCGCCGAAGCAGCCGCGGTTGTGGATCACGCTAAAGCGCACCTCCTCGATCGCGGGCACGCCGCCAAGCGGCTCGTACATGGGGTGCCACTCGCGGGTATAGGGCAGCTCGGCCACGCGGTCGAGCTCCTTCGTGTCGAGCGGCATGGCGGGCGGGTTGATGATCAGATAGCGCCCCTCGCACGGCTGGATCATGGCGCGGCCGCGGATGGGGTCGTGCTCGGCGTATTCGGTGCGCGTGGCCTCGGCATAGAGGCGCTTATCATCGCGCACGTCCTCGAACGACGGGAGCGTGATGTGGTCAAATTTGCACACGGAGGGGTCACGTGTGATGTAGCCCGTGCCGGGGATGTCTGTCATCGTGCGCACGGACTGCTTTTTCTTCAGCCGGTGGGCGATCTCGATCGTCGCTGCCTCGCCCATGCCGTAGACCAGCAGGTCGGCCGGGGCGTCGAAGAGGATGGCGCGGCGGACGGAATCGTCCCAGTAATCGTAGTGTGCGAAGCGGCGCAGGCTCGCCTCGAGCGAGCCGAGAATGATCGGCATGTCGGGGCCGAAGGCCTCGCGCGCGCGGTTGCAGTAGACGATGGCCGCGCGGTCGGGCCGGCAGCCAGAGCGCTTACCGGGGGAGTAAAAATCCTCGCTGCGGCGGCGCTTGGCCGCCGTGTAGTGCGCGACCATGGAGTCGAGATTGCCCGCGCCGATGAACACGCCCAGCCGCGGCCGGCCCATGGCGCGGAAGGCCTCCGCGTCGTGCCAGTCCGGCTGCGCGAGCACGGCCACGCGCAGGCCCTCGGCCTCGAGCACGCGGCTGATGACCGCCGTGCCGAAGCTCGGATGATCGACATATGCGTCGCCGCCGACGACAAGCGCATCGTACCACCACCAGCCGCGCTCGTGCATCTCCTCGGCGGAGACGGGCAGAAAATCACACCGTTCCATGCGTCACCGTCCTGTGGATGAGCCGGCCCATGAGCAGCAGGTGCGCGCGCACGCCGGGGTCGCGCCCGATCTGCACGAAGCCGCTGCGTTGGTAGAACGTGATGGCCCGGGCATTGTTTTCCGACACGTGCAGGCGCACGGCCGTACGGTCGTGATTCTCATAAAACCAGAACGCGTAGCCCAGCAGCTGGATGGCCCAGCCGCGGCCGCGGTACTCCGGCAGCATGTACAGCAGGCTGATCCAGCCGCAGCCGGACTGCTCGTCGCGCCCGGGGTCGAGCTCGACGAGGCCGACCACGCGGTCCCCACTCAGGACGCGCACGACGGAGCCGGGATGCTCCTGCGCGTGCCGGGCGGCGCTGCGGGCATAGAGCTCGGGCACGAAACCCTCGTCCGTCTCGTGCACGTTGCGCCAGGCGTCCCGGTAGCACTGGAGGTAAAACGCCTCGTCGCGCGGGAAGCGCAGCGGCTCATAGCGCAGATCCTCCACGCCGCTGCCGCTGCCGCGCCACCAGGTCTGGCGGCCGAATGTGCTCAGTGCGGGCGGAAGGTGGCGGTTGTCGTTATAATACTCCACGGTCGTGCGCTCGCCGTCGACGAGCAACAGGCTCACGGACGTGTTGTCGCCGTAGGGCAGGGTGGCCATCTCGCTGTTCGGGATGCCCAGCACCGTGCACAGATAGGCGCGGATGGCCATGCCGTGGCTCACGAGGACGATCGTCTGCCCGTCGTGCCGCGCGGCGAGATCCTCTATGGCGCGCTTCATGCGCTTTTGCACGTCGCGGAGCGGCTCGCAGCCGGGCACGGACCAGCGGTCGGGGTCGGTGTTGAAATAGCGCATCTGCTCCGGAAAGTCGTGCTCGATATCGCCCCAGGCGCGGCCCTCCCACACGCCCATGCAGATCTCCGTCAGGCGCGGCGTGACCACGGCCGGAATGTCATGATAGCGCGTGATCGCCTCGGCCGTCGCGCGCGCGCGCGACAGATCACTGCAGTAGAGCGCGTCGATGTGTTCGCGGCGGAACCGCTGCGCGAGCGCGTCGATCTGCTGCAGGCCGAGCGGGGTGATACTCCCGTCCCAGTGCCCCTGGATGCGGCGGTAGAGGTTGCCCTCCGCTTCCGCGTGCCGGATCAGATAAATTTTCGTCATTGCGGGCCTCCAAAACTTGACCATAGTGGAATCATACAGTATAATAATCTGAATCCGCGCTTTGATTTTGCGCGGGAATGTATCAGCACCTGTACGAGCGCATTATACCGTGTTTTCGCGGCGCGCACAAGTGCTTTGGAGGGCAAAGTGAAAGTAATCCACCTCATCAGCGGGGGCGACACCGGCGGCGCCCGGACGCATGTTTACTCCCTGCTGAAATATCTCGGTCAGATCATCGACGTGCAGCTCGTGTGCTTCCGCGGCGGTGATTTTGCCGACGGCGCGGCCGCGCTCGGCATCCCGACGATGGTGCTTGGCAAGGGCTTTTTGGCAAACCTCGGCGCACTCAAAAGGATCATCCGCGACGGGGAGTATGACATTGTGCACTGCCACGGCTCCATGGCCAACGTCATGGGTGCCATGCTGCGACCCAGCGTACACGTGCCGGTCATCAGCACCGTGCACAGCGACTACCGGCTCGACTATCTCGGCCGGCCGTTCGCCCGCGCCGTCTACGGCACGCTCAACACCTGGGCCCTGCACCAACTCGACTACCGCGTGTGCGTGTCCGACCCCATCCGCCAGCGGCTCATCGACCGCGGCTTTGAGCCGAACCGGCTCTTTTCCATCTACAACGGGCTCGACTTTTCCCACGTCGTGCCCAAGACCGACCGCGCGGCGTATTTCGCGCAGTTCGGCTATACCGTGCATGAGGGCGACGTCATCGCGGGCATTGCCGCCCGGCTCGACCCCGTGAAGGATATCCCGACGCTCCTGCGCGCGGTGGCGCTGGCCAAAAAGGCCTGCCCGCAGCTGCGCCTCGCAATCGCGGGCGACGGTAAGGAGCGCAAAAAGCTCGAGGCGCTCACAAAGGAGCTGAACCTTGAGGACAGCGTGTTCTTCCTCGGCTGGGTCAACGACCTCGACAGCTTCTATGGCGCGCTCGATATTAACACGCTCTCGTCCGTGTCGGAGGCGTTTCCCTATGCGCTGCCAGAGGGCGCGCGCGCGCATCTGGCCACCGTCGCCTCGAACGTCGGCGGCGTGCCGGCCATCATCGAGCACGGCGTGACCGGTCTGCTCATCGAACCCGGCGACGTGCGCATGCTCGCGGCCTATCTCGCGCGCTACGCGCTCGACGAAAACTACCGCCGCGAGATGGGCGAGGCGCTCTACCGGCGCGGCAAGGCCGACTTTTCCGAGGAGGCCACCGGCCTGCGCCAGCTGGAGATCTACCACGCGGTCTTCCGCATGGAGCGCAACCGGCGCGACGGTGTGCGCGACGGCGTGCTCATCTGCGGCGCCTACGGCTTCGGCAACACCGGCGACGACGCCATTTTGCAGGCCATCATCGGCGAGATGCGCCGCATCGACCCGCACATGCCCGTGACCGTGCTCTCCCGCCGGCCGAAGGACACGCGCAGCGCCTGCGGCGTCAACGCCTGTCACCGGTTTCGCCTTTTCGCCATCCGGCGCATCCTGCGCCGCAGCCAGCTGTTTATCAGCGGCGGCGGCAGCCTCATGCAGGACGTCACGAGCCGGCTGAGTTTATGGTATTATCTCGGCACGATCCGCATGGCGCACCGCTGCGGCTGCAAGGTGCAGATGTACGGCTGCGGCATCGGCCCGATCGTTTATGAGCGCGACCGGCAGCTCGCCGCGCGCATCATCAACGACTGCGTCGACAAGATCACCCTCCGCGAGCCGGACAGCCGCGAGACGCTCAGCGATTTCGGCGTCACGGACCCGGAGGTCATCCTCGCGTCCGACCCCGCGCTCACGCTGCCGGCCGCAGAGCGCAGCCGCATCGACCGCATCCTACGCGAGCACGATATGGACCCGGACGGCAAGTACATCGGTTTCGTGCTGCGCAAGTGGCCCGGTATTGAGGAAAAGACCACCGTGTTCGCCGCCGGCGCTGTGTACGCCTACCTGAAATACGGCCTGACGCCGGTGTTCCTCAGCATCAATTTCCGCACCGACGGCGAGGCCAGCCGGCTCGTCACGGAGCATTTGAGCATCCCGTATTATATGATCGACGAGCAGATGTCCACCGGCGAGGTCATCGGCGTGCTCTCGCGCATGACGACGGTCGTGTCCATGCGGCTGCACGGACTGATCTTTGCCGCCGGACAGGGCGTGCCGCTCATCGGCGTTGCCTATGACCCGAAGGTCACGGCGTTTCTCGACTATGTCGAGCAGAATAACTATATGCAGTTCGAGGCGCTCAACGAGAAGGACCTGTCCGACCTGATCGATTCGGCCGTCGCGCTCGCCGGCAGAGGCGAGGAGCTGCGCCGCCGCACCGAGCTGCTCAACCGTCAGGAGGACAATAACCGCGCCACGGCCGCACGGCTGCTTGGGAAGGAGTAAACGAGCAAAATGATCCGCAGTGCTGTTCTGGTTTCCGGCAAGGGAACAAAATTGCAAAGTCTGCTGGACTCCGTGTTCTTCGGCGAGATCCCGGAGCTGCAGCTCGTCGCCGTCATCTCGTCCGACGCCAATGCCTACGCGCTCAAGCGCGCGCGCAACGCCGGCATCGAGACCGTCGTCGTCGAGCCGGCCATGTTCCCGAACGACACGTCGTACGACATGGCCATCCGCAACAAGCTCAAGGACATGGACATCGAGCTCGTCATCAACGCGGGGTTTTATCCCGGCGTCGGCCGCGAGACGGCCAGGAGCTTCCACAACAAGGTCATCGCGGTGCAGCCGTCGCTCATCCCGGCGTTTGAGACGCTGCGCGGCGACGCGGTGCATGAGGCGGTGCTCGCCCGCGGCCTGAAGGTCACGGGGGCGACGGCGTACCTCGTGGACGAGAACGGCGGCGTCGGCCCGGTGCTGCTGCAAAAGGCCGTGCCCGTGCTTGAGGACGACGATCTCACGACGCTCAAGCGCCGCGTGCTCACTGACGCGGAGTGGAAGCTGCTGCCTGAGGCGGTCAAGCGCTTCTGCGCCGGGAAGATCCGCCTGCACGGCGGCCGCGCGCAGCTGCTCGAGTGAAAAGATAAATCGATATGAAGCGAAAACAGCCCCGGACCGTAATTGGCCCGGGGCTGTAAAACTGTTGGAGCCTGCGCGCAAGTGCAAAGCGGACAGAGCAGCGGGGGAGCTCGAGGGGGCAAGGCCCGCCTCGAATCCGATTTTGCTGTCCATCTGTTAAAAAGTTCGGCACGGACTTTTTAACGGACGGACATCCCCGGATCGTGTCGATCCGGGGATGCTTTTTCGTTTGCTTTTTTCTTCAGCCGGCCATGAGGTGCACACGGATGATGCCCTCGGCCGCTTTGAGCGCCGCCATGAACGCCTCCATCGTCGTCTGCATGTTCTCGGTCGCGGCCGTGATCGTCACCGGGGCGACGCCGCTCGTCGGAATGCTCTGGTTGATGGTGAGTATATTTGCGCCGTTTTCGGCAAAAATAGCAAGGACGGACGACAGCACGCCCTGCCGGTCGAGCAGCTCGAGGTTGAACGTCACGAGATGGCCGCGCGACATGTCCTGAAACGGGGACACGAAGTCCTTGTATTTATAAAATGCGCTGCGGCTGATGTCCACGCGCGCCACGGCGTCCGCCACCGTGCGCACTTGGCCGGTCTCGAGCAGCTCCTTGGCCTCGATCACCTTGGCAAAGATCTCGGGCAGGACGCTCGCCTCCACGAGATAGTATTTCGGTTTGCTGCCTGCGGCCATAAACAGCCCCTCCTTTGTTCGCGTGCTGCGGGCAAATGTTTTTCAGTACGACACAGTGTAACACATTCCGCGCGGCAGTGCAAGGATTATTCGGAAGGAGCCGATGAATTTTGGGTGGATTTCTCGCGTGCATCCTCGCCGGGGCGGCGATGAGCATTCAGGGCGTGATGAACACGCGCCTGAGCGAACACATCGGTACGATGGAGACCAATGCCTTCGTGCAGTGCGTGGCGGCGGTGCTGTCGCTGCTGGTGCTGGTGTTCTGGCGCACGGGCAGCTTTGCCGCGCTGGGCGCCGCGCCGAAATACTGCTGGTTCGGCGGTGTGCTGGCGCTGGCCATCACGGTCACGGTCATGCTCGGCATGGGCAGGCTCGGCCCGACGCTCGCCGTGGCGACGATCCTCATCGCGCAGCTTTCTGCGGCCGCGGCCATCGACGCCTTCGGCATCATGGGCACGGAAAAGCTCGCCTTCGGCTGGAGCAAGTGGGCGGGGCTCGCGCTGATGACAGGCGGCGTTCTGCTCTTTAAAATGAAATAAAATGAAATGAGGCGGCGAGCCATGCTCGCCGCCTCATGTTTTGCTTTTCTTACAGGCCGATGCTCGCCAGCAGGTCCGCGATGCCGGAGGACTTGATGAGGGCGAAGATCGCACCGATGTCGTAGTGCTCATACGCCGCTTCCCAGATGCGGTCGGGGCTGCCGCCGGTCGCAAGACCGACGCCAAGCACGATCTCGCCGACGATCAGGATGCACAGCGCGATGATGAGAATGGTTTTCCAGGCTTTTTTCATGCGGCGATCTCCTTTCTGCACCAGCGCTTACCCAGGCGCACAAGCAGCCGGACCCAGCCGATGACCATGCGGATGAACAGCCAGATGGCCAGCCAGATCACGACCAGCGCGATGGCGATCACGGCGGCGCCGCCGCCGAGCAGGATGAGCATATCCGCCACCATGGGCAGGCCGATGAAGGCCGTTGCGATCAGGCCCACGCCGCCGGCATAATTTCTGGGATCTTCGTCGCTGGAAGTTGGGGGAAAAATACTTTGGTGTATATCCGAGAGGATTAAATGTGGAAGCTACCAAAGATGAGGACTTCTTCAAGGATACACAAATGACAAGTCACATTCGTGAATTCCGTACTCCGGCGAATTATTTGATGCCTATTCCGGTAGATCAGGTAAGTAATAACCCGCAAATGGTGCAGAATCCGGGCTATTAACGGTAAGATGAAGGCAGAATCTGTTTTGAAGTTTTTTGAAACAGATTCTGTTTCTATTATTTGCTAAGTGTCTTATTTTATGGATATTTATTTTTATCTTTGCTGCACGTTTTTCCATAAATTATGATACAGAAAATTAAAACTGTTCCTTTTCAGTAAGGGGAACTTAATTAATGAATGTATTTATTACATAACGAACTTAATTTTATAGTGATGAACAACAAACACTGCATTTTTTTGTCAGGGGTAGCCGCCTTGGTAACATTGCCCTCCTTTGCTCAGAGTAAAGGGGCGTCTGAGAAGCCTATGAATATTTTGTATATAATGAGTGACGACCACTCATTTCAGACTATCAGTGCCTACGATCACCGTTTTATAGAGACACCCAATATCGACCGTATCGGCAATGAAGGAGTTGT
>OLVW01002381.1_pt1 | contig 13762 bp, 10 predicted proteins | sample 1673301 | NCBI WGS metagenome assembly OLVW01 (sample SAMEA3178941, study PRJEB25190) | human gut metagenome
GCGCACGGCCGCGTCCGGGATGCGCCAGCCGCGCGCGCGCAGCGCCGTCACCGTCTCGAGCGCGACGGCCGCGTTGCGCAGCTGGTGCGCCCCCAGCAGCGGCAGCGTATATTCCGCGCCGCGGTAGGTGAAGGTCTGCCCGTCCACGCCGTCGGTCAGCGGCACGATGGCGGCTGCGTCCGCCTCCGCGAGCGGGATGCCCCGCTGCGCGCAGATCTCGTGCAGGACGGCGCGCACCTCCGGCGTCTGCGGGTAGCTGACGGCGCGCGTGCCGGGCTTGAGGATGCCCGCCTTCTCGCGCGCGATCTGCTCGAGCGTATCGCCGAGGATCTCCGTGTGGTCGAGGCCGATGTTCGTGATGACAGCGCACGCCGGCGCGGCAATGACGTTCGTCGCGTCGAGCCGGCCGCCGAGGCCGACCTCCAGCACCACGACGTCGCACCCCCGCCGCCGGAACCACAGCATGGCCGCCGCCGTCACGAGCTCAAACTCCGTCGGCGGGTCGTCCATGGCGGCGATGCACGGCTGCAGCGCCTCGCACACGGCGGCAAACTCCGCGTCCGGCACGGGCACGCCGTTGACCTGCATGCGCTCGGCGAAGCGCTCGAGATACGGCGATGTGAACAGCCCCGTCGTGTAGCCTGCCGCGCGCAGGATGGATGCGAGCATCGCCGCCGTGCTGCCTTTGCCGTTCGTGCCCGCGATGTGCACGAACTGCAGTCCGTCCTGCGGGTCGCCCAGGCGGTGCAGCAGCTCGCGCACGCGCGTCAGCCCCGGGCGGGAGCCGCGCCACTCCACGCCATGGATCAGTTCCATGGCCTGCTCAATTGTCATATCGCCGCACCTCCCGCGCAAAAAATCAGATGCTGCGATTATACCACGTTCCGCGCAGCGCGGCAACCGGGGTACTTGCGTTTTTGCGCCGCATGGGGTAAACTGTTACTTTAGCGGTTTCCTGATGAACGGAGGCGACATATGGAAAATCTGATGATCTCGGCAAACGCCGTGCTGCCCATGTGCCTGGTCATGGCGCTCGGCTACGGCACGCGCCGCCTCGGCTGGCTCCGCCGTGAGGAGATCTCCACCATCAACAAGATCGCTTTCCGTATTTTTCTGCCATGTTTGCTTTATTATAATATATATTGCTCCGATCTGTCCGGCTCGTTTGACCCGCTGCTGATGGCCTATGCCGTGGGCGGCGTGCTGCTGACGTTCGGCCTCGCGCTCGGCTACACGCTGCTGACCGAAAAGCTGCCGGAGCGCCGCGGCGTGCTGATCCAGGGCATGTTCCGCAGCAACTACGTCATCATGGGCATCCCCGTGGCGACGGCGCTGCTCGGCGCCGATCAGCTCGGCACCGTCTCGATCCTGATCGCGGTCATTGTGCCGCTGTTCAATATGCTGGCCGTCGTCGTGCTGGAGGTGTTCCGCGGACAGAAGCCGAAACCGCTGCACATCCTCGGCCAGATCGCAAAAAATCCGCTCGTCATCGGCTCCGTGCTCGGCATCCTGACGCTGGTCGCCGGCATCCGCCTGCCGCACATCCTCGAGCAGACCATCCAAAGCGTCAGCGCCATCGCATCGCCGCTGCAGCTGTTTCTGCTCGGCGCGTTCTTCCAGTTCTCCGGCCTGAAGACCTACCGCCGCGAGCTTGTGACCGTGTCGATCGCCAAGCTGATCGTCTCGCCGGGCCTGTTTCTGGGGCTGGGCGCGCTGCTCGGGTTCCGGGGCGTGGCATTCGTGTCGCTCATCGGCATTTTCGCCTCGCCGACCGCCGTCAATTCCTTCACCATGGCGCAGCAGATGGGCGGCGATGCCGAGCTCGCCGGCGACATCGTGGTCACCACCTCGGCCGTGAGTATCCTGACCATGTTTTTGTGGATCTTTCTGTTCAAATCTCTTGGCGTGTTCTGAGCGCCGGGGGCTTCCCAAATTGGGCAAACCGGCGTATAATACCGTATTCGGATAACGAAAGCATAGAGAGGGCAAAACCATGAATTTTCGAATGATCGGGCAGGTCGTCGGCCGCGTGCTGTGCATCGAGGCCGCGCTGATGCTCCTGCCGATGATTGCAGCTGTGATCTATGACGAATCTCCGGTCCCGTTTCTGATCACGATCGGCATCACCGGCGGCATCGGGCTGGTCATGTGGCGCGTGCGCGCCAAGTCCGGCGGCATCACCGCGCGCGACGGTTTTCTCATCGTCGGCCTGTCGTGGATCGCCATGTCGCTGCTCGGCGCGATCCCGTTTGTGCTCACGGGCGACATCCCAAACTACGTCGACGCCCTGTTTGAGACGATCTCGGGCCTGACCACGACCGGCGCCAGCGTCGTCACATCGCCGGAGAGCATGACGCGCGGCGGCATGTTCTGGCGGCTGTTTACGCACTGGATCGGCGGCATGGGCATCCTCGTGTTCGTGCTGGCCGTGCTGCCCATGAGCGGCAACCGCTCGATGCACATCATGCGCGCCGAAGTGCCCGGCCCGACGGTCGGCAAGCTCGTGCCGCGCATCCGCAAGACTGCCTCCATCCTCTACCTGCTGTACATCGCGCTCACGCTCGTGGAGACGGTCCTGCTCATCGCCGGCGGCATGAGCTTTTACGATGCACTGCTGCATTCGTTCGCCACGGCCGGCACCGGCGGCCTGTCCACGCGCGCGCTGAGCATCGGCTACTACAACAGCGCCTATATCGACATTGTCGTGGGCGTGTTCATGATCCTCTTCGGCGCCAACTTCAGCCTGTATTACCTCATTCTGCTCGGCAACATCCGCACCGCGCTGCGCAACGAGGAGCTGCGCTGGTTCCTCGGTGTGATCGCCTTTTCCGTCATCACGATCGCAGTTGACATCCGCAATCTCTACGGCGGCGTCGGCCATGCGCTGCGCTATTCGTTCTTCCAGGTCACATCGATCATCTCTACGACAGGCTTTGCCACCGCGGACTTCAATCTCTGGCCGGAATACTCCAAGTTCCTGCTCGTGCTGCTGATGTTTGTCGGCGGCTGCGCCGGCAGCACTGCCGGCGGCCTGAAAGTCTCGCGCGTGATGCTGCTGTTCAAATCCTGCACGATCGAGGTCAAGAAGATGCTGCGCCCGCGCTGCGTAGAAAACGTCCGCCTCGACGGCAAGCCGGTCGACGCGCAGACCGTCTACAACGCCCTGACGTATTTCACGTTCTACATCATCATCATGCTCATCGCAGGGCTGATCGTGTCGCTCGACGGGCTGGACTTCACGACGAATTTCACCGCCGCGCTCTCGTGCCTGTCCAACGTCGGGCCGGGACTGTCCCTCGTCGGACCGACCGGGAGCTTTGCCATCTTCTCGCCGCTGAGCAAGATCGTGCTCATGATCTGCATGCTGCTCGGCCGTCTGGAGATCTTCCCGCTGCTGCTGCTGTTCGTTCCGTTCACGTGGCGCTGGAAATAAGCGCCGCTCGCAGTTCGGAATATGCATGATCTGCGGTCAATCCGCCTTGTTTGCGCACCGCCCCGCAAGTTCTGTGACTTGCGGGGCGGTTTTTCAAAGCCGCGCTGCGCCGAACAAAGGATGCAGCTTCCAAGGTATTTTTGCAGCGGGAGGCGAGCGGGCAAGCCCTGTCTCGGTTCCGATCCCGCATCGCCGCAAGGCAATGCCTTCTCCTTGCCGGGAAGGCTTGAAAAGCCCTCGTGCTCCCCCACAGCTTGTCCAAAAGCCTCGCAGAGTTTCGCCGCCGCAGCGGCGAAAGAAAGTCAAATCATTTTCTCAGGCGACATGTGCGGATGAGAAAATACTTCTCAGGCTGCAAGTGTGGAATTTGTGTGCCGTAGGCGCACAAATTATGCGCGCAGCAGACTGCAGCCCCTTTGTCAAAAAGTAATACTTTTTGACAGCGACAACCCCGCAGGCCAATGCCTGCGGGGTTGCCTCTCTATGACGCTGCAAGCGCAGCGGTCAGTATTTTTTGTTGGGACGCTGGAGAGTTGCGCCGCGGTCAGATCACTCCGACAGCTCTGCCTTCTTGTCGGCAGACAGCTTCTTGATCTTCGGGATGCCCCAGATGAACGCCGGGAGCACAACAACGATCAGAGCGTAGTAGCCGTCATAGCCATAGATCTTGGAGATGATGGTCGACAGGCCGAGCAGGGAAACTGCGTAGCACAGGCCGATGACGATCAGGCCGACGATCACGCTGCGGACAGCCTTGCTCTTGATGGCCTTCGGGAAGCAGTGACCCTCGAAGCGCTGGATCATGGAGTAGACGAGCGTGACGGACGTGGACACGAACGCGCAGAACAGCAGGATGGTGTACACGACGAACAGCCAGGTGTAGCCGCTGCCCATGAGGGTGACGACGCTCTGGTTGGGGAGCTTCATGACATCGCCGATATGGCGGGCTGCAATGCTGGCAACCGTATCAACACCGGTGCTCTTGATGGCGCAGAGGATCGGGTACCAACGCAGCAGCATGGCGCCGGAAGCGGCGAGCGCGCCGCCGTTCATGAGCCAGCCAAGGATGCTGGCGCGCTTGACGCCCTTGTGGGTCAGCTCGGTGGAAGCAGCGATCATGGCCGGGACGGACACGCACTGGAAAGCAGCGTACACGAACACGCCGCGCCAGACGCCCTCGAGGCCCTTCTGGGAGGTGACGTCAGCGATGGCCGGGATGGACGCATAGGCCGCGTTCTCGGTGGCCAGCTCCTGAGCGACCGCGTCGATCGGAACGACGAAGCCCATGATGACCAGGATCGCGGTGACGATCAGGATCGCGGTGGAAAGAACGGTGGAAGCCTTGATGATCAGGTCAACGCCGAAGATCGACAGGAGGATCAGCAGGGCGATGATGACGAGGTTGCAGATGATATCGGGCAGGTCGATCAGGCTCTTGACGATGCCGCCGGCGCCGTCAACGCAGGACGCGACCGCCGCGAGGATGATGATGATGTAAAAGACCTCAAAGAAGATCTCCATCCACGGCTTCGGATACAGGGCGCGATAGGTGTCCTTGTAGTTGTCGAAACCGCTGAGCTTGGCAAACTTCATCATGATGTACATGACAACGGCCAGGATGCCCATGGCCAGCAGCGGGAAGATCGCCGCGGTCCAGCCATACTGGACAAAGTAGTTCACGACCTGGTTGCCGGTCGCAAAGCCGGCGCCCACGTGGGTGCCGAACCAGACAGACGCCACGGTAAAGGCGGCTGCCCAGCTGCTCTTGAGCTTTTTGTTATCCATTTTTTACCTCTCTCTTTTTTTCTCTTTTTTTGCTTTTCTCTCTTTTATTTCAATCCTGCCTCGTGCTCTCCTACCAACCGGGACAGGGCTCGAAATCCACACCCCTGTGTTAATTTATGAACAAGTCGTTAACAACTCGGGATAGTAAATTTATAATTCTCTCACACGCAAAAGTCAATAACAGCCTCTTCCAAACCCCAATTTTTTTCAGTCATTTTCTGAAAATTGTCGAGTTGCACAAAATCTTGCATGTATTTTTATGCACTCTGATTCTGGCGCTTTTGTAATATTTTATGCGATTTTAGCGCTTTGACAGCAAGAAAACAGTTGCGGCGTCTACACTTTCGTGCTATCATAACAACGCTGGGAGTGCAAATCTTTTGTCGAATTTCTGACAAGTGAGATTGGCATATTTTTGACACAGACCAGCAGGCTCGGCAAACGCGATTGATGAATTTTTAACCATCATTTTGCGTACACATCCAATGCCCAATGTCGATTTTGAGGGGAGCGCGCACGTTATGAAGCTCGTGACATTTGAAAAGGACGGCCGCAGCGCCGTCGGCCTGCTCAACGCGGCCGGCACTGCCGTGCATCCCGTGCCGGGCTGTGCGGACATGCAGACGCTCATCGGCATCTGGCCGGCGCTGGACACTGCCGCCGTGCTGCGCGGTGAAGGTCTGCCGCTTGAGCGCGTGCGGCTGCTCGCGCCCATCCCCCGCCCGGAGCAGGACGTGATCTGCCTGGGCATCAATTATTTTGACCACGCCAAGGAGAGCGAGGCCGTCGCCGGCAAGGGCGTCAAGGCGCCGGACACGTTCCCGATCTACTTTTCCAAGCGCGTGAACGAGGCCGTCGCCCCCGGCGGCGACATTCTCAGCCACAGCGATCTGGTCGCCGACCTCGACTATGAGGCGGAGCTGGCCGTCGTCATCGGCCGCCCGGCGTACAACGTCAGCGAGGCGGACGCGCTCGACTACGTGTTCGGCTACACCATTTTAAATGATGTGAGTGCGCGCACGATCCAGAACCAGCATAAGCAGTGGTACCGCGGCAAGAGCCTCGACGGCTTCACGCCGATGGGCCCGTGGATCGTCACGCCGGACGAGTTCGACGTGCGCAGGCCGCAGAAAATCCAGAGCCGCATCAACGGCGAGCTCCGGCAATGCAGCACGACCGATCTCATGATCTTCCACGTGCCGTACGTGATCGCCGAGCTCAGCCAGGGCATGACGCTCCGCCCCGGCACGATCATCTCCATGGGCACGCCGGCCGGCGTGGGCATGGGCTTTGACCCGCCGAAGTGGCTGCACCCGGGCGACGTGGTCGCGTGCAGCATCGAGGGCATCGGCACCCTCACCAACACCGTTCGGTAATCCGCCGTCAGGCATACGCCTGCAGCGGCCGAAGATATCGCAAACAGAATCAGAAAAGGAGAGAAAAAGTAATGAAATTTGCAATGTATGGTTCCGGCGCAGCCGGCAGCGTCTTCGCTTCTTACCTGCGTAAGGGCGGTGCGGACATCATCCTCATCGACCGCTACGAGGCGCACATGAAGAAAGTCGCCGAGGAAGGCATGCACTTCACCATCCATCAGGAGGAAGATGGCGGCTACAAGGATTACGACTACCAGCTCAAGGGCTTCCGCACCTACACCACCGCTGCTGACGCGGCCGCGGCGGAGGGCAAGGTCGACGTCATCATCTACATGACCAAGGCGACCCAGCTCGAGCAGGCCATCCAGGACTCCATGCCTGTCGTCGGCGACACGACCGTCGCCGTCTCCCTCATCAACGGCCTCGGCAACGATGACAACCTCTTCAAGGTCTTCCCGAAAGAGCGCTGCATCATCGGCTCCGGCGTGCTGGGCACGGCTCTGCCCGAACCCGCACACTGCGTGTCCACCCCGGCCGGCGGCGTGCAGATGAACTTCGGCGGTGCGGTCCGCTCGGAGCTCAACGACGCGGCCTGCGCCGAAATGCTCAAGTGCTACCGTGCCGGCGGCTGCGACGCTTACTGGCGCGACGGCGAGCCGGGCACCGACAACAACATCTACAAGTTCATCTGGAAAAAGGTCTGCGTGAACGCCACCGTCAACACCGTGTGCGCAGTCCTGCGTCTGAAGATCGGCGAGGTCGAGGCGGATCCGTTCGGCCAGTGGCTGTTCCACAGCGTCATCCGTGAGACCTGCGCGGTCGCGACCGCCAAGGGCGTGCCGATGGACGCCGATGGGTTCATCGCCCACGATCACAAGGACATCGTCACCAACATCGCGGACTACTATCCGTCCATGTGCCAGGATATGCTCTTCAACCACCGCCAGACCGAGATCGACGTGCTCAATGGCAAGATCGCCGAGTACGGCGAGCAGCTGGGCATCGACACCCCGGTGTGCAAGGTCCTGTCCCAGGTCGTGCGCTGCATCCAGGGCAACTACGACAAGCAGTACCTGAAGTAATTTCAAACCCCAAGTTTTCTCTGCCGGCCGGCCAACAACCGGCCGGCAGTTTGCTAAGGAGGCAAACGCATGAAAATCGCAATGATCGGCTCCGGCGCTGCCGGCAGCGTGTTCGCCGCCTACCTGCGCAAGGGCGGCGCCGAGCTCTGGCTCGTCGATAAGTACAAGGCGCACATGGACAAGATCGCGGCCGACGGTCTGGTCTTCCGCACGCCGGAGGGCGAGGAAGTGCTCACCGGCTTCCACACGAGCGCCACCGCGCACGACATCGGCACCATGGATATGGTCATCCTCATGGTCAAGGCCACGCAGACCGCGGACGTCATGGCCGACACCATGCCCTGCATCGGGCCGGAGACGGTCGTCGTCTCGCTGCAAAACGGCCTCGGCAACGACGAGGTGCTCGCCCAGTTCGTGGAGACCGACCGCATCCTCTACGGCAGCGGCCTGATCGGCACGGAGCTGGCCGGCCCCGGCGTGTGCGTGAGCAAGCCGGAAAAGGGCATCCAGATGCACTTCGGTGCCGTGCACAACAACCCGAAGGCCGACGCCGCCGGCAAGGCGCTCGAGGCGTGCTTCCAGGCGGGCGGCTGCAACGCGAGCTTTGATGAAGACGTGCGCCCGTACATCTGGAAGAAAGTCATCGCCAACAGCGGCTATAACGGCGTGAGCGCCGTCATGCGCCTGAAGGTGAAGGAGACCTTCGCCGACCCCTACGGCCACGACATCGTCATGCATGTGTGGAAAGAGGGCTGCGCCGTCGCGCAGGCGCTCGGCATCGGCGATCTCTGGCCGCTCATGGAAAAGGAAGAGCCGAACATCGTCGCCAACCTCGGCAACTACTATCCGTCCATGGCGCAGGACGCCGTGCTGCACCAGCGCCAGACGGAGATCTCCGTGCTCAACGGCGCCATCGCGCGCTACGGCGAGCGGCTGGGCGTGCCCACCCCGTTCAACACCGTCATCACGAAGGTCATCTCCTGCATCCAGAACAACTACGACAAGCAGTATCTGGGCTGATAACGCATCCACGCATTGCATGTATCCCTACGTCAGCGCCCCGGCAGCCGCCGGGGCGCACGTTTTTTCCCCATACGCAAAAACACCCCCTGTGCCGTGCACAGGGGGTGTTCGCTACGGTTGTTTCGTTTACCGTCAGCGCCGCGCGCTTACCGGTTGGGATATTTCTGCGCCAACTCGGCCTCGAGCGCATTCCAGTCTCTGGCCTGCGTGATCTCCGTCCACGTCTCGGGCGAGGTGTTGTTCGCGCGCTCGTAATCGTGGTTGTTGGTCGCTTCCTGCACCACCTTATAGGACCAGTTGTCCGGCGTGTCCGGGTTGTCCGGCCAGGTGATCATATCGGGCAGGAAATGCTCCTTATCCGGTGTACGGAAGAGAACATTGTTGATGATCTCCATGGCCTCGTTGCGCTTGATGTTCTGGTCCGGGCGGAATGTGCCGTCCTTATAGCCATGGACCAAGTCACGCGCCGCCGCGCGGTTGATATACTCGCGCGCCCAGCTGCCGGAGATATCCGGGAATGCATCACCGGTAACTTCCGGTGCGTGGTAGAATCGCGCTGCGATCGTCGCAAACTCCGCGCGCGTGATCGGCGCGTTCGGGCAGAATGTGCCGTCCGGATAGCCGGTGAGAATACCGGCGTTGGTCAGCGTCGAGACCGCGCTGTTATACCAGGCACCGCTTGCCACATCGGAGTAGCTGTTCGTGCGGGACCACACATTTTCGCGGGCCTCGTCCTTAAGCAGACGGTAGAAGATCGTTGCGACCTCTGCGCGTGTGATCTGGCGCTCCGGCTTCACCGTGCCGTCCGGATAGCCGCAGATATACGCATCGTGCTTGTCGAGCTCCAGCGGCGGCTTCGGCGGCTCGTTGTCCTCAACGGAGAACACGAACGTGATGTGCGCAGCCGCTTCCTGGAACGCATTGCCCATCTCGGGGTCAACATCAATGGTCACGTCCAGATCGACCGGATCGGTCTTGGGGCTGACCTCGGCAATGAAGACGTTGCTCTTGAGGCCCTTGGCCGCATCGAGCTGATTGAAGAGCTTCGCGGTCTTGCTGGACGCGATCACGACGCCGTTTTTCGACACGGTCATGCCGATGTGATCGAGCACATCGTTGTAAGAGATGGCGGAGCCTTCCTTGGCGGAGGCGTCGCCGTTGATCTCGGCGCGCAGATAGATCTTTGCGCCCTGCACACCGTTTTTGCGGTCGGCCTGCACGCGGATGGTCTGCCTGAGGCTGTCGCCGGGCATGCAGTTGGAGAAGTTCGGGAACAGGTTCGTGTCCGAACCGTCGCCGGTGTGGGTGAAGGTGAAGCGCGCTTCGTAGCCGTCCGAGCCGTCATAGTACGTGACGGTGGGAACGTTCGTCTCGCCCGTCGCCCAGATGCCCAGTCCGGCGGCCAGCGCGACCACCAGCACGAGGGCGACGATCATGGTAAGTTTTTTGTGTTTCATACCGTTGCCCTCCTTATGCCGTCAGGGCTGCCGGGGTCAGCACGCCGTTTGCGACTTTGACCGCCCATGCGCCTTCCACAGCGGTGCTCGGCGCGGCCTGAATGCTCTCGGCCAGCACCGTCACCTCGAGGTGGCAGCCAGCGGGCTTCTCCGTCGGCTCGGCGATAGACGTGCCCGCCTGCAGCAGGTTCGTCGTTTTCCCGTCCTGTGCGACCGGCTTGGTATAGTAGTAAATGTCGTCCTGCACGAACCAGTCGGACTCGTTGAGCGTGACTTCCGGCAGTTTTCCGCCAGAGACGACTTTTCCATTCCCGTCCACCCAGTTCATGACCAGCTTGACGCGGACATAGGACACGGCCGTGCCGGTGTTTACAACTTGGATGCTGGACTTTTCGCCGTTTTCCACGTTCTCATCGATCTTAATTTCGGATGTGGCAGCCTTAAATGTGTTCGTCACCGGAGACGTGTTCGCTTTGAGATAAGCGAGCGTCGTGCCGACGGCCAGCGCGAAGATTAGGCACAGGGAGAGGATGAGCGCGGCTTTTCTCCCGCCTGAACCGTTAAAGATACGTTTCATATGTCATCCCTCCTGTTCAGTTCGTGCCCGAGCCCGGAACATGTCCGGTATTATCGATATTATCCTTGGCCGTCCACTTGTTGATAACGTCGACAATGCTCGTGAGCCAGTCGTGCTTTACATAGGTGTTGGTGATCCCGGCCTCGCCGTAATAATTGTGACTCTTGTCGAGCTTGACAGCCGCCTCTCCGCCATTCTCGGCCCTGTAGCGCCACGACCAGGCGGTGTCCTCGGCCACGGTGTAGTCGCCGACAGCCAGACCGGTGATGGTCGTGCTCGTGCCGGCCTTGAGTACCACGGTGGTCACGAGCTTGCCGTCCTTCATGACGTTGAACACGAAGGTCTGGTTCGGGTTCGCGCCGTCGCCCTCGACGGTCTTGGTGATCTTCAGGCTGCAGGTTTTGACCGTGATGGTGAACGGCTTTTCCACGCTGGCGGTGTTTGTCATGTTGCCCGTCTTCGGGGTGGAAGTGCTGGTCACAGTGTAGGTCGTGGTCTTATCCGGCTGAACCTCGCTGCCGTTCATCCACGCCCAAGTTCCTTCGCTGCTGGTTTTTCCGGCGGGAACTGTGTACGTGCCGACAACCGTTCCGTTCTCATCCTTGACCGTGTAGGTCACGTCCACGTATGCGTTGTTCACACAATTAAGCTGCGGAATGTTCGTGATGACACGATCCGCCAAATCTGTTTTCTCGCCGAGGTAGATCTCGGTACCGGTTGCCTCCGGCTTGACCGCCTTCACGGTCACATCCACGTTCTGCGGCTGGAACTTCTCGACCGGGGTCGTTTCGCCCGGTGCGTAGATGCCGTCATCCTTGCCGACGTTCGTCTGCACGCCGTTGCCGCCGAGGAAGGTATCCGTCGGCCGGATCTTGAATTCGACGATCAGCTTCTGGCCACTATAGGTTGTGCTGCCGGCTGCATTCGTGCGCGGGCCGCACCAGTTGGTCTTGTAGTCAAACCCGGTGACCGAAACGGTGTTGTCCTTCACCGTGGCCGTTACATTGTCGGGCGCTGCCGTTTCCGCGTCGAAGGTCAGCTTTCCGTTATCGTCTGCGCCGGTGCAGTTCGCCGTTTTCAGCGTGACCTGCGCGGTCGCGCCGCCCGGGATCTCGAAGTACGGCGTCACCGCGTCCTGGAGCACGGCAGTGCTCGTCAGCTCGGTCTTCGATCCGCCGGTCTGCTGACTGATGCTCTCAAAAGCATTTTCGAGTTCAGCCGCAGTATTTGCAGTCAGATAATAGGATTCATTCTTGTTCTCTGGATAGGTGGCAGCACCGGGGTCATCCATTTTCGTCGCATTTTTATAGTTGGAGGACACGAGGTGCATGTACTTATTGACATTGCTGACTCTGTTAATGTTCGTCACCGGTGTTCCGTTCGCACCATCCATGCAACCAACCGTGTAAACGGTCGCACCATCTGCCTTCAGCGACTTTGCGGCGGAGATGGCGGCATCCGCCACATCCTGGTCAAAATCGCTATAATGGTTCGGTTCGCCGTCCGTGAACATGACGACAACCTTGGTCGCATCACTGCGTGCGCCCGCCAGCACCGTCTGCGCATGCTCCATGCCATAGTCCGCAGAAGTTGCGCCGGCGGCTTTCAGGGCATTGACAGCTTCTTTCAGTTTGGCCTGTCCGCTCTTAGCATCCGTCAGGCCCTTGACGATCTGGGAATAGTTATACGTATTTGTTTCTTTAAACGGCCAAACACCGGTCGTTACATCATACGTGTCATTCCCGACTTTATCCGTAGTTTCCCCAGCAAACTTGACAATCGAAATCCGGTGGGTTACACCATCTGTCTCTTTGGCGGCGACCTGGTCGATGAAGTTGTTGACGGCGTTCTTCAGCGCTGTCAGCTTTTTCGTTCTGTCATATTGACTCATGCGCTCATCCATCGAGCCGGAGACGTCGAGCACCAGCACGATGTCGCACGGCTTCGTGCTGACGACGGTGGTCTGCGCGCCGGTCGCGTAGGCTTCGAGCCGGACGGTATAGGTGTCAGAATTCTCATCCTTCGTGACCGTCTTGTCAAGCTGCACGCCGCTGCCCGTGTCGTTCGCCGCGAGCGCACGCACTCTGGCCGGGCCGGCAGTCTGCTCCGGCTTGACCAGCGGGCCGGCATTCGTGAAGCTGACGATGTTCGCGGTTTCGGCCGCGTCCGCAGTTTCGGTCGTGTCAACCGTGTCCGCCGTGTCCGCCGTGACGCCCGCGCCCATAAACAGGCACATGCTCAGCAGCATGGCCGCGCAGAGGACGAGCGAGAGAATACGTTTTTTCATATAGTCGTCCTCCTTTCTCAGGGCGTCGGGATCGGGTCGATCTGCGTGCTCGAGGTGCTCGTTTCGACCGTACCGACGTGCTTCCACACCTCTCTGACATCATTGGCGGCGTACTTTTCGAGGTTCGCCGTCTGCACGGCCTCGGCCGTGACATAGATGTGCACCGTGGCATTCTGATATTCATTGCCCATGTCCTTACTGAACGTGACGTGGTTGAAGAGCTCCGTCGTGGCCGTCTGCGGATCGACCGCACCATGATAATAATAGTATCCGCCCTCGCCGTCGATCCAGTCCTCGTTCAGGTCCAGCGTGAGCAGGCTCCTGTCCGTGAGCGGGATGATCTTGCCATCGGCGTCGACCACCTCGGGCGTGATCTTCACGCGGGTGTAAAACGCGCCGGAGCCGACGTTCTCCACATACACCACTTTGTTCACGACGCTGCCGGGCATGGCGCTCACCGTCGTAAACGGTTGGCCAGCGCCGTCCTCGTCGTGCAGTGCAAGCTTGACGGAGCCCATCGTGATGACGTTATCCGCCCGGCCGACCGCCGAAAAGACCGCCCACGTACCAACCGCAAGCAGCGCCACCACCAGGACGAGCACCGCCGCGATGGTCCACTTCTTCTTCATGCACAAACCACCTTTCTCCCTGATAGGATGTTTCTGAGTACCGAGTTCTCACTCTCTCTGCGCCCGAGGGCGCACGCAGGAAATTTTTGTGGAATCATTATTTCAATCTGCGC
>OLVW01002390.1_pt1 | contig 13744 bp, 14 predicted proteins | sample 1673301 | NCBI WGS metagenome assembly OLVW01 (sample SAMEA3178941, study PRJEB25190) | human gut metagenome
GAACTTGTTGTCTAACAAAGTATCTGCTGAAGTTCTATCAGAGATCTCCTTATCGTGTTTTCTTTTGGTTCTTGTTTTGTCGAGAAAATAATTGTGTTTGGTGTATGCTATCGAAGAATACGATGCTATTCTAAATGCTCCAGTTTTGCTGTTTTCTGTCGCTCTTTTGTTGTTCCCATCTCATCTGTTTTGTCTTGTCTTGTTGTGTTAAAACGGGGAAGGCTGTGCTTTGTTTAAAATCAGTTTTATTTTTTTTTGTTTCTGCTCTGTGCTTATTCATGCTGTGCTTTTCTTGTTGTTCTGGTTAAAATAAGGCTAGGGTTTTGTTCTCTGTTGCTCTTTGTTTGTTTTCATTCAGGCTTTTCTGTGCTGTGGTGTTTGTTTGAAATAAGGTCAAGTCTTGTTTTCTGTTGCTCTTTGTTTGTTTTGAGCCTAGCTCGTGTGCCTTTTTGTCAAGTGTTCGTTTTTGTTTTATTGTCTTTAATTCCGATGAGGTTGCTACTTTTGCTATAAAGAATACTGTGTTCTGTCTATGAGAATGGTTTGTTTTTCTGTTAATTTGCTCTGTTTTGAAATGGGTTTTATTGTGTATTTCTTGTTGCGAGTTTGTCTGTTTTTGTCTTGAGATTTTCTTTTTTCATTTGCTGTTTTATTTGTATTGTTTCGATGTTGTCTTTGTTTGTTCTCTGCTTTTCTTTGTTTTGTTTCGATGTTCGCTTTTTGCGTTTTCGTTTTTGCTTTTTATGTTGTCAGTGTGTCTGTTGTCGGGTGGGAGAAAAGGCGTGTTTTGTATAAAGAACCGTTTTCGTTTGTATTTTGCTTTTTTCTCTGACTCTATTGCGGTGTGTTTTGTATCAAGAACCGCTTTCGTTTGTATTTTCCGTTTTCTTCGGCTCTATCAGGGTTAATTTGGGGTAGAGCTTGCTGTCGTTTCTGTGCTTATTTTGGCTGTGTTTTGCTCGTGTTTCTCGTTCTCTTAATAAGAATGGCTTAAAAATATTCGAGTGTTTTGCTTTCTGTTTAATTTGATATAAAAGGCTAAGTTGTGTCTGTTTTGTGCTTATTTTTGTTTTTGTGTGCCTGTTGTGGTTTCTTACATAAATTGCTCGTGGCGGTGCTAGGTTGGTTTTGTGTTTGCCGTTGTTCTGTCGTTAATGACTGTCTTTTGCTTGTTCTCGTCTGAGGTTGCTCTCGGTTTTCGTTATTTTGTTCTCCCTGCAAGGTTCGTTCGGTTTGCTTGAAGCTTGCCTTGTTTTGCTGAAAAATAGTGTTGTTTCAAGGTATCTTCTTGTCTGCCCTTTGGCTGTGATTGTTGCTAAAATAATTCTGGGTATCAGAACCGTTTATTCGTGCTGTGTTGCTTAAACAGGTTGCTCTGGTTTATTTTATTCTATTCAAGGCTTGTTTTTGCTTGCTGTTGTGTTTCTGTTGGCTAGTCTGCCTGTTTATTTATCGTGGCTTGCTTTCTGCTGGCTTTTTTGTTTTGCTAAGAACAGAATAAAAAATTAATTTGTGTGTTCGGGTATCGAGGTTTGCTTTTTATTGTTGTTGTGGCTGTGTTGGCTAGTCTGCCTGTTTATTTGCTGTGGTTTGTCTTTATTCCTGCTTTGTCAAGAATAGAATAAAATTGCGTGTTCGGGTATCAAGGCTCGTTTTCTGTTTGTTATTGTGCTTGCGTGGTCTAGCTTGTCCGTTTGTTGTGGCTGTGTGGTCTATCTCATCTGTTCGTTTATTATGTCTTGCCTTGTTGCTGTTGCGTGGTCTAGTTCGCTTGCTTTTTTATTGTGGTTTGCTTTGCTGTTCAGGCTTGTTCTCTGTTGCTGTTGTGCTTGTGTTGTCTAGCTCGCTTGCCTGCTTATTGTGGTTCATTCTTGTTGCTCAGGTTTGTGTTCTACTTGTTGTGGCTTGCTTTCTGCTACTCAGGTCTGTATTCCGCTTGTTGCGTTTCGTTCTTGTTGCTGTTGTGCTTGTGCTGTCTAGTTTGCTTGCTTATTTATTGTGTTTTGCTTTCTGTTTGCCTTTGTGGTTTGTTTTGTTGTTCAGGTTTGTTTTCTGTTTGCTGTTGTGGTTTGCCTTGCGGTTTGGGTTCGCTTTCCGCTTGTTCTATTGTGAATAAATTTATGCTGTTTGGTTTCTTCTCTTCAAGCGTGTTTGCTCGTTTATTCAGATGTTGTCTTGAAATAACCTTGCGTTTTGTGTACGAGCCACGCTTTCGTGTTTTGGGGTATCGTCTGTTTTTTATAAAAATTAGTCACGTTTGTGGTTAAATTTTTGTGGTCTTTGCGGTCACCTTTTGCCATTCCGCTTAATAAAATTTCTGAAAGGCGTTGGTTTTCTAGGCTATTTTGGGGTTTTAAAAAATAATTGGTTTGTGGAAAATTAAAAAGTCACGTTTTCGTTTTCTGTCCTTTTTCGTGGTCTGTCACTTCTTTGTTCTTTTCTTGCTGTGGCTGAAATTTCAGGCTGTGTTTTTCGGTCTTGTTTTGCTTGTCTTTGGTCTTGTTCTTTTGTCAGGTTGCTAAAAATTTCAGGCTGTGTTTTTTCTGTTTCTTTCTTCTTTCTCAGGTTGTGTCTTTCTTTTCTGTTTCTTTTCTCTTTCTCAGTCTGTGGTTTTCTTTGTCAGGCTGTGGTTTTATTTTTTTTGTTCTCTTCTTTTTTCAGGCTGTGGTTTTGGTTCTGTTTTCTTGTCTTGTGTCCTTTGCTCTTGTCAGGCTATGTTCTTTTGTCTTGTGTCTTTTGTCTTTGTCAGGTGGTTCTGGTAGAACTACCTGTTTTTTTTTCGTTTGGTCGAGGTTTGTTACAATTTTCAGGCTGTGCTTTTGGTTTTCTGCCTTTTGTCTTTTCTTGTTGTGTTTGAAATTTTCAGACTGTGGTTTTTTGTCTAGTGTTTGCTCTTTTGCTTGGTTGCGGTTTTGCTGAAGATAAGGTCGATGCTTGTTTATTTTTTTTTATTTTGTATTCAGGCTATGGTCTTGTTCTTTTGTCTTTGTCTGGTGTTTTTGTTTGGTTGGTTGAGGTCTGGTTGAACCTTTCAGGCTGTGGTCTTGTTTCTTCTGTTTTGTCGGGTGCTTTTGGCTTAAAATAAGGTTGCTGGTTATTTATTTTTTTATTCTGTATTCAGGCTGTGGTCTTGTCTGTGCTTGTCTTTTAATTAAGAACTTGCTGTTGTTTCGACCGTCTGTTCTTTTGGGTTCAGGTTGGTGTGTCTGTCTGTTTTGTGTTGGTTTGTTCGGCTGTTCCGTATCGGTTTATGAGATGCTGTTTTCTTGCTCTTTTGGTTTTGTCTGTCTGTTTTGTGTCGGGTTGTAAGATGTTGCTCTCTTGGTCTTGTGGTTTTGTTCGTGCTTGTTTCGTGTTGGTTCGATAGAGACGTTATTCTTTTATTTTTATGGCTTTGGTGTGTCTGCTTTATTGTTTTAATTGTTCAGCGTGCGGTGCTTGCTTTCGACAATGAATGAAATATTTTTGTTTGGTCTTGGTTATTGAGGTTGGTTTTATGGTTTTCGATGTTTGGGTTGTGAAAATGTCTTATTGGTTGCTTTAAGAATGGTTCGGTGTTTGGGTATCGGGTAGTCTTTGGTCGAGCCTGTGTTCGTTGGCTTGGTTTATTTTTATATGCGTTTGGTTTTGTGCTTATTTTATGCAAGATGTCTAACAACTGGTCTGTTTTGTTTGTTTTATATTTGTCTTTCGGTTTTGGCTGTTCTGTCTTTGAAATTGTCTGCGGTTGAGACGCTGTTATTCTTTGAAGGTTTTCTTCTTTTGTTTTCATTTTGTCTTATAATTTGTGTTGGTTTGAAGCCAGCTCGGGTATATTATTATATTAAAAATTTATGGAGGCTGTGTTTATGAAAAATATATTTAGACAAATAATCGAGGCAGAACAGTATCTTTCTTCGTTGGCAGATTGCGACTCTTTTCGTAAAGAAGCTCTCTCTGTTGTCAAGGCTTTTGCTTGGTCGGGTATTTATTCCGACTATAGCAAGAAGGCTGTGGTTATAAAAACAATTATGTGGAAAGAGACCGATGCGGCGGCTGAACTTGGTGTAAAACCAGAGGCTGTTAGAAAATATAGAAGCCGTTTGTCGAACGATGCCTTTGCTATTATTGGTGTCGATGCGGTTGATAAAATAAGGGAAGGCACAAAAAGGCAGGCTCAAGAAATTGTTGCGACAATAAAAATAAATGAACGTGGGTATTCGTCTACGGGGTTATTTTCACCGAGGTTGCTTTCTCTTGTTAAAGAAATGAGCGTTGAAACGGGTGAAAAATTTGAATTGTCCGAGTGCAAACCAGAAATGACGTTTTTGCATTGGTTTTCTGCTTTGAAAATCGAGGAAATGCTCGACAGGGTCGATGCAGAAAGAATTGGGTATCTTCTTCGTGTTTTGGACGGCAAGGCGGGTACACCAAAGGACAGAACGGCTTTGCTGAAGGTTATTACCTGTGACGACCCATCGTTGCATTGCAAACCAGAAGACCGAAAATTATTTTCGTTCCCACCGACTCGCCAAGAATTTGTCGAATAATCGAGATAATTATGTGTTTTTCAAGTCTTTGTTCTGTTTGTTTTGCCTTGTGTGTTTTTGGCTTAAATTAGGGGGCGAGAATAAATAAAATAATCCATATTTTTATTGAATATTCTGATATTGAGATTCTTGTTGTTTTGCGTGGTTTCGATTTAAGCTAAAAAACCAAGAACAAACAAAATAATTCATATTTTTGTCGAATATTCTGATATTGTATTTTTCGCTGTCAGATGTTGTTGACTTTGGGTGAAAAATATGGTATAATAGTATATAGAAAAATTCGATGACCGAGTTTGCCTTGTGTTTGTCGAATGGTGTAAAATCATTCAATTATATAAGAAATTTAGGAGGAAAATACTATGGATAATATTCAGAACACCGCCACAGAATTACAGCCAGTACACATAAGCAAAATTTATGCTTGCTCAAGGGTATCGATTGGAAGCGAGTTGCTTTATATATGCGAGCTTGGAAAATATCTGCATCAGTGTGGGTATGTTCTCTCGCTTGATGGTGTTATTCTTGAGGACTCACTTAGAAATTCACGTCTGTGGGACACGTTCAGAATTGCTGTTACAAATGGTTGGGTGACCGATTTTGGTTTTTCTGCTGTCGACCTCAACATCACATCTACAACAAATGATATTACTACAAGGGGTCTTGTAAATATTCTTATTACCGAAGAAGAAGTTGGTGACGACCGAGAGGACACAATTCGCCGTAACCAAGATTATCTCTACAGCATCCTGACACCGAAGAAGGCTCAAACGTTCTTCCAGAACAAGGACACCGCTTGTTGGTCTTGGTGCATGGCTGGTTCTAGTCCTGCCGAGGAGAATATAAACACCAGAGGCTTGAAAAGAACAGAGCAGTCTATTGTTTATATTTCGATAATTGCTTATATTGCTGTGAGACGTTACCTGACGGGAAGCCCTAAAGAATTTAAAATGACGTTCGATAGCGACTCGGTTCACTCTCGTTTGGGTATCTCTGACGTGTACCTGCTGTTCGATGAAACCGATGCTGTTTGCTCTTGGTTCAGCTTTAAATGCAATGTGCCAGAAGAAGAGGAGAACCAGCTTGGTTATTTCGCTTGGTGGTACAAGGGTTTTGATAGCGGTAAAATGCACGAGGCTACTGCTGTTGAGAAATACAATAAATGCTTGTCTTTCGATTTTAAAGTCGGTGATATTATTTCTCTCTATGAGAGAAAACCGCTTCAGCTCGAGAACCTGACAAAAGAAATTGAGAATTTCCATTTTGCTATTATCAGGGGTATCAGCAGAAAGGGTATCGACCTCGAGATAATTCACACCACAAAGACCTATTTTACTGGTCTGCTCGATTTCAAAAATTATTCGATGAGCGTAAAGGCTATGTATGGTGACAAACATCCTTATAAATCGTTTACCTCAACGAGACGTTTCTTCGATTGGCTCGATATTGGTGTTGAATATTTGCTCCACACCGAGCTGTTCTTCATAACACCGATTTATGATGGTGACGGCAAGTACATAAAAGTAAATGACAACGGAACAGTCATCGACCTCTGGGTATCTCAGCAAGATTTTATCTATTGGGTTCTGCAGGATTATCAGGTCGAGTTTAATGAGAAGCATTTTCTCGATACATACTTCAAGAACCGTGTGCCTATGTATAATAGGTATTCGCATGATGAGGTTGGAAAAATCTATAAATATTAAGGCTGTTACAGGGTGAGAACGAGGTTGACCTTGCTCTCACTCTTTTTGTTTTGGAGAAAATTACTAAGCTCCGTTATATTTATTGTGTTTATTATTTATTCGTGGAAGGAGTATAATATGGGCGTTTTTGATAGGTTGCAAACTTACAGTGCAAATGTGGGCGTTGAGCCTGCTGAGAAGCCAGCAGAAGATATTGTGGCTCAGAAATTCGATGTTACAAAACCAGCAGGGTATTTTCTGCGTGTTCTTCATAATATGGGGTACAAGGTTGTTGACGAGTTCTATTCTCTCGATGGCAGAGATTTGACTCAATATGAATATGAGGCTTTGTCTGATGAGGATAAGGCTCGTTGCAATAAACGACTCGATACTACCGAGTTTGCAAATATGTTGAATACAGATGGCGATGTTCTCGCTTTGTCATCAGCTGGTAGTGGTAAAACAACAGCTCTTACCTTTAAGATAATGAAGGATATTATTACGGGTGAGGCTACCAAACCTATGCAAATTCCAGAAGGGGCTACCATAAATGTTGTAGACTCGATATTTGTTGGAACGTTTCTTAAGTCTGGTGCAGATGAGCTTAAAAAGAACCTAGAATACTGGCAGAGACGTTTGGGTTATATGGTCACGGCAGATAGAATAAATTTTGGTACTTTACACGCCGAGTTCAAACGAGCATTAAACGCAATGGGGGTAGCCACACCTATTGCTAAGCCTGAAGACCTGCGTAAGTATCTTAAAAAAGCTGTAGACAGGCTCGGTATTTCCAGAGAAGATGGCTCGAAGCTGACTTTCGATGATTATAACGTAATCGAGGGTATTCTTGCTTATTACAGAAACCGTCTTGATATGGAGAGATACAAGCATCCTGCTTGCGATGATTATGGTTTGTCAAAATCTATTCTCGATGCTCTTTATCTTCGTTATCAGGAGTACAAAACAGAGGCTAAGGTGATGGATTTTGAAGACCTGCAGGAATTGCTGTACCAGTACCTTTATGTGACACCAAATCCTGCTGTCCAAGAATTTATAGCAAATAGATACAGCTATATTTATCTTGACGAGTTTCAGGATACATCTCAGATACAATTCGCTATCCTTAAATTCTATGCAAGGGGTAGGCTCGAATGTAACAAGAAGAAAGGGTATGGTGACTGGCTTAAAGCAAATAACCCAGAGGAATATTTCGAGGGCTTAGAAACAGGGGTAGAAACTCATGGTAAAATCGTTTGCATTGGTGATGATGACCAAGCAATCTACTCTTGGCGTGGTTCAGATGTTTCTATTATCACGCATAAATATATTGCAAACTTCCAGCCTAACGTTGTCAAGCTGAGCACAAATTATCGTTGTCCAGCTAATGTTTTGCAGGCTGTTATTCCTAGCATCACCAAGAACCTTTCTCGCTACCCTAAAACTTTGAGAGCAGCCAAGCAAGGGGGTACTTTTGGTGCTTATGAGTTTTCTAGTTTACCTGATATGAGTACGTTTATGCTCCAGCAGATAGCTGACGATATGGCAAAGAATAAGTCTGTTGCTATTATATGCAGAACAAACTTTGACGGCATGATACCTGCTCTTATGCTCGAAAGACAGAATAAATTCGCTTTCAGTATTTCGTCCGATGCAATGAGCTTGAACTCGCCTATGGCGAGGGCTATGCTTGAGGTTGCGAGCCTGTTTACCGAAAGAAGCACACCTGCGGTTAAAAAGACCTTAACTTTGCTTGTTCCATATTGGAGCAGATTTCAAGTGGACAATTTGATAAATACTCTGCGAAACGATGACAATGTTCGTAAACGTTCGAGCATTTGGAACTTAAATGAGGATGACATCAATTATAGCTGTCCAGAATTGTATCCGATAATTAAAAAGATGAAGGGGTATATGTTTGAGCCTAAGACAGGCAAGAAAATCGAGGGAGGAGAAATTGTTGCTCTCCAATATCTTTATGGTAGGCTTGCTACGAAAGTATATTATAAGGATAACCCATACTGCACCAAGATGAGGGCATATATCTACTCGCTTATTCAGATACTTGAGGTTGGTGATTTCCTGACCGTTCATGATTTTCTGAACGAGATGAGCGACCTTGGTGACAGGTTGCAGGCTCGTATAAAGAAAGATAAAACACCGATTTCCATAGTAACGGTACACGAGTTCAAGGGTAAAGAGCGTGATGTTACCTATGTATGGAACGACTCAGACGGGGTATTCCCAACAAAGAAAACAAATCTCGATAATCAAAAAGAGGTAGAAGAGGAGCGTAGGGTACACTATATCGCTTGTACTCGTGCTAAGGAGAAAAATATTGTTATGACTCTTAAAGATAAGCACGGTATTTTCTTCGATGAGCTTGGCGGTGCGGTAACCGATACAAGTAAGGTAACAGGAGTATTGTCGAAAAACATCAAGGTGTCGAACTCAATTTCAAGTCCTGAAGGTGTTTCAGTGGATGAAAGAGAAAAAGCTGAGCTTATAAATAAGCTCGCTTCAGCACAGTTTGATGATGTAATACCGAGCTTATAATTCCGAGAATAATGCCGATAGTGTTTGAATATCGGCATTATTCTCTTATTTATATGAGGAGGCGAGTTTGCGATGTGCGATGGTTGTTTTAAGTATTTCAGGAATAAACCTGAGAATTTCGTAAATAGTGTAGAAGCTGTGGTTGCAAGACAAAACGTCAGGAAGTATCTTGAGAGCACTCCTGTTTTAATGTGTTGATATGTCAATAGCAAGTTTAATTGGGGTATCTGCTGGCTTAGTTTTGTATTTTCTGACTAAGCGAGTGTGTACTCTGATAAGGGATAGAAGAAAAGCAAGAAAGCTGGGTATTTCACTTTATGCTTATTGCTTAAAAACAAAGAAGTTTATGTTGAAGCGATACAGCAGCAGGGCAGTAAGATATTACAATAGTAAATTGAGATTTGTTTTGCTATTGGTTTTGAATATTGTTCTTATCTTAGCTGTTATAGGGGGCTTAATCTGTTTTGGTTTATATGCTGAGACGGAACAGGGATTAATTCTGTTGCAAAGGATGTGAGTATGTTGTTATTGTTCAAGCGTGGTAAAAGTGTTTTCGATTACATAATTTTATATAAACGGTTGTTTAAGCTACAGGCTTTGGCAATTAAGCTCGATGTTATAACGCTTTTAGTGGTTTTGATAAGTCGTCTTGTTACTTTGCCTTTGGGTAGAAGTTTGTTTTATTTGCTGATAATGCCTACTCGGTTGTTTCTTTGTGCAGAATATACTGTGGTTTTAGTAAATACAGCTGTAGCTCTGTTAATTTTGTGGGGAGGTTATTTCTTTGTTTGTGCTGAACGCATCAAAGAGGACTTAGCAAAATGCCTTGACATGGCAATGAAGAACCAAGACGAGGTACTAGTTGAGCATTTTAAGGCTGTATTTAATCAGATAGCATCTCTTGAGAATGGAGGAAGAATAGATAAATGAAAATAAAGGAGACAGCGGGGTATGTGAACCGCAAAGATTATACGAAACCTGATGATAATGCTGTTTCGTTTTTCGATGCTTTGCCTGAAGAACCCAAGGAGAAATCTTTAGAGGAGATGTTTCGAGATAAAATGGGTATTCCTGACGAAGAGGTAAAGAGCTTGGAGGATAAAGATATTTCATCTTTTAATCAGCCTGTGCATCATTCTATTGAGGAAGAAAATTCGGAGGATGAACCGATTATCGAGACCATTGAGAACGAGGAAGAGGTTGTTTCAGACGATATAACAGATGTAAATTCTTTGTCTGAGTTGCCAAGTACCTTGCTTAGAGAATTGCTTGGGGCGGTTTTAACTCTGGTAGCAGTCCTGAGCGTGGGTATCCCTTATTTTGCTTATGTTTGTGGTCGGGGCAGAGGGGTACTTATCAATATAGCTTGTGTGTTGGCTGTCTGCATATTTGGCACTGCCTTTGTGGTTTTTGCTTTGAAAAGTTATGCTGATGTTCGTAAATACCTAGCAGATAAAAATAATATAGGTTGAGGGGTGATAGGCTCATGTCAATAATTTATAAGGGTCAGGTGGTAAACACTAATAACTATTTAACAGTATTTTCGGGGTACTCTCTGGATGTGCTTGACGAGATACGGTTGGCAATTCTGGACGATACTCCGATAGCTCCATATATAAGTTCTTGTAAAGAGGACAGCTACAGATTGGGTCAGTTGCGTTTGGCTATTAAGGAATACGTTCCAAGAAAATTTCTTAATCCTTATATGTCTGGAGCTTGTATATTCAAGATAAGAAAAGGACTTCGAGAAGGGTTTGATATGTCGCCTATCTTGAAGTATGTGCGTGGAGGAGCAAAACCGAGTGTACCGTGTCATACTCTTGAGCGTATGCTTGATGTCATTTTGGCTGGTGGAGATATAAGCAAAACTGATTTCACGGCTATCGCTAACAACTTGGTTGGGGTAGTTTGCGAAGGGTTGCTTAAAAATTATCCTATGTGGCTTTTTGAAAATGAGACCTTATCTGAGCAGAGAGTACGACTTCTTATGAGGGGTATGGCATTGAATATTGATGTCAGTCCGTTCGTTTCCTCTGAGTGGTCTGATGCACAAATCAGGTGTATATTCCTCAATGCTAAACTTGTCGATATTAACTTCCTGTTGTCGATTATAAATAGCAGATTTTCAACAGAATGTATCGAGTGTGTTGTTTTTGCTATAACAAATAATTTAGACTACACAGTAACGGGAGCTAAGGACTCAGATGGCAATCCTGTATTTAACGAGTTCCAAATGGATGCTTTGAACACAGCAATGCAGAACGGGGTACTCACCGAAGAAATGTGCAATCCTCAGCTAAGCGATATAGAAATACAGGATAAGTATCTGGCTGAAATAAGCAACAAGAAAGTGCTTGGAGGTGTTCTACCAAAGGACTAAACGGGGTATGGGCAAAGGTGAAAGTAAATGTGAAGATGCCAAATAAATTGGCAAGTTAATGCAATAAATTTGTCAGATTGTGTTGACAAATATGAGAATATATGGTATAATATTAGTATAATAAAAAACACATCGAATATGACATTGGAGGGTTAAACATGATAATATTTAACAAAGACATGGCAAGAAAAGCAAGCAGACATTCAGCGTTGACTCTGAAAAATTTTATTATTGCTGATGAGGTAAATTTCGGTGATAATATTGATGTTCGTTTTGACTTTGATAATGGCAAAATCTTAGTCACGAAGAACCCTGCACAGGAGACTACTCCAGAGCCAGCACTCACGTTTGTTCTGAATGAGATTGGCTTGTTCGGGCTTAAGGCTCAGGTAAAGACAAAGGCTGAGGTTATTTTCTTTGATGGTGGTATGCTTTTCGACCTTATTGAGGGAGCAATAATCATCAAAGACAATAGCGGAAAGCTTATGACAGCTACAAAGGGTATCGATGTAAATGCTCTGCCTACAGTACATACAGAAGAAATTCAGTGGGTATCTGCTGACAAGCTGATGCAGTATTGTCTTTATCAGCTCAAGGCTACAGAAAGAAATTTCTACCTTTATGATTTCCTTTTCACCGTTGAGATTGGTGGTCAGGGCGGTCAGGACAATGAGTTTGTGTTCAAGCCTGTTTCAGACCCTGTTGACATTTCAAATGGTGCTGTAGATATTAAGCTTCACGAAAGAGCACTTCACGAAGAGGCTAGGAAAATAAAGAGGAAGATGAAGGTCTTTGCTACTCCAGAAGCAACTGTTACCGATTCAGATGACGATATGTTCACCGACTTTGGAGACGCTCCTGAGTACGATAGCTCAGATGATTACTCCGATTACGATGACGATGATGATGAGTTCTAGTTTTATTATTCATAATATATTCCTTAACTGGGGAGATGAGCTTACTTCGGTAGGCTCATCTCTTTTTATGCTAGGTTTTAATTCATTTTGTGTATATTGGTTGAAACTGTCGGAGGTGAAATTATACTTTGTTGAACACGCCAAAAATGTGTTTAAAGTTTAGCCAGCTTAAGGACGAGTGGGTATCCTATATGAAAAGGATTTTGTTTGCTTATCCGAGGGTGTAAGGTAGGCAGACAAAATCCTTTTTTTTGTTTGCTGAAACAAATTAGAGTAAGAAGGGAGGCGAAGAAAATTAGATGTATGGGACTGATATTGCAAAGGCGATTTTAGAAGAAAATCTGCATACAAGACCTGTGATGATTTATGGCGACCCTGACGTTGACGGTTTGTTTTCACTTTTGCTTGCTTGTCAGTTTTGTGATATGCAGAAAGTTAAGTATTCGTATTACATAAACGGTAAACGTGAGCATGGTTTCAAGCTCGACCCAACAATATTGCGAGGGTATCTCGTTATAGCGGTTGATTTCGATATTAAGCAAGAGATGATGGAAGCTTTAATTGAGAATGATGTTGCTGTTGTAAGTTGCGACCATCACGATATTCAAGATACGCCTATTTATGTAAAGGGCAAGGGTACAGCGGCAGGTATTGTTATAAATAATCAATACGCATTTGAGCCAGAAGAAAACAGGTATCAGTCAGGTGCTGGTATTACTTATGAGGCTATATGTGAAATGTACCCAGAGTTTAAGTCAACAGAGCGAGAGGCTTTGGTGGGCATAACTTTGCTGTCGGATGCTAGACCTTTAGAGAATGAACGTGCAAGACGTTATCTCAAAACAACGTATTCAGCAGACGCACAGACGGGGTATTTAGGGTATCTTGTTGAAAATGTTACCGATGCTGATTATGGTTTTGGCGTACCAAGGGTGGATAGAGATTTCGTTGATTTTACGCTTTCACCTAGAATAAATTCGCTGTTCAGATTTGGAAAAGAGGCTGAAGCGATAAACTTTATTCTGGGTAGAGGTTTGAAAAACAAGTCTACAAAGACGAAGCAGGCAGACCTGAAGTTAGCGATAAAAGAGCGAGCTAGTTACCTAGAGCTGAAGAACATAACAATAATCGGGGTATCCGCTGATGCTTTCCCTGATTTCCCTAATGTTGATATAGCGAGTTTTATCGGCTTGGTATGTTCAGACATAAAGGGGACTGGTAAGTCGGTATTGGGTTTTGTGTATGATAATGGTGTTATTGTGAGAGCGTCTTTTCGAGGGCAGTTTGATGATGTGCATTATTTGACTGGGGTACAAAGCTTAGGTATTCATGCCGATGGGCATTCTGGTGCTTTTGGCATCAACGATTTCGAGCCAACAGAGCAGACTTGGATAGACCTTGACAGGTTAATTGGTGAATTAAACGAGGGTCATTCAATGACAGCTCAGATAATCGAGGCAAGCAATTTATCTTTTGTTCTTATGCAGAGGGGGTTGCAAATTGCTACAGAGAACTGTTATGTTCGTGATATGCACCGAATTTATATTCGATACAAGGGCAGGAACGTAAAGATAATGCGTACCACCTACAAGAAAGAACCAATGTCACCAGAGGATTTCGCTGCTGGGGTTAAGCCAGATATAACTACTAAAGGTGAGTCTTGGAGATATGTGAGGGATTCTC